>WOYI010104018.1_pt1 | contig 115580 bp, 98 predicted proteins | sample 6423411 | NCBI WGS metagenome assembly WOYI01 (sample SAMN13441803, study PRJNA592873) | oil field metagenome | biome: oil field; feature: oil-well bore; material: oil-contaminated soil; isolation source: oil-contaminated soil from oil-well borehole | place: Germany: Wietze | collected 2016-10-18...
GCAATTAAAGCCACCAGTAACAAAATAAACAAGCTGCAAGCCACAAATATTCCCCACTGCAGCGGGATTTTTGCCGAAAAATTCTGCATCCACTGACTGGCTGTTAACCACGCGCCTACTAATCCGATAAGTACGGCAGGAATTGCAATGAATTCCAACTCCAAAATAAATACCTGCAAAATATCTTTCAGCGTTGCCCCGCTGATTCTTCTAACTGCCAGCTCTTTACGGCGCCGGGCAGCTTCGTTTGTGGTATATCCCAACAAGCCAATAACCGTGATTAATAGAATAACGACATTGCCGGCCATCATGGCATTACGAAACCCTTTTTCGGCCTGATAAATATTGAGTTGCTCATCTTCCAGACTTTTTATCACAGCATCGTTGTATGGCAGGGCAAGGTTAAATACACCGGTTATTTTTTTCATTATCCCGGCCTGAGCTTCATCGTGAACTTTAATCAGAATATCGTAAGATGTAGCTGGATTGTCAATTTTGTTCTGAATAAATTTCGCTTCAGGCAGATAAAAGAATACCGAAGGCCGGAAATCAGGATCAGAAATCGATCGAACGATAAAATCGGGAAATACGCCACAAATTGTTGTGTTTCCATGTTCCGTTACGGTTATTTGTTTTCCGACCACGCCATCTGTCCAGCCGTTGTTTAATTTCAGCAATTCAGCACCCTTGTGGCTAATTAGTACCTCGTTTGTTGCCGTATTTCCTGATGAAAAACTTTGCCCTTCGTTTACTTTAATATCCAGGATGGAAAGGTAGTTTTCATCCACTTCGTAAAAATCGGCGACATTAAACAATTCCTTTTGCTCATCGGGTGAAAGCACATTATTGCCGGAAGCTCCGTTAATTGGCACATCGAATCCTAATCCAACGGTTTCAACCTCTGGCATAGCCCTTAGTTCATTTAATACAGTAGAAATTTTCTCACCCTCCATTCCGGTCGTCGAGCCAAAATAAACACCTTCAGTTTGATAGCCGTGGTCGGCATTTTTCATACTATCGTACTGCATACTTACAATAACCAATACTGTTAGAATAAATGCCGCACCAATAAACTGGAAAGAAAGCAGCGCCAGTTTCCATTTAGTTCTTTTTTGTTTAAATGTGTGGAAGGCAGTTGCCACCGGAATTCGTGAATAAAACCGCCCGGGGAGATAGCTTGTCAAAACGATTACTACAATCAATAAACCCAGCAATGGCCAGATAACATAAGGGTTTAAGGCCGACGAAAGTTGATGCCCCAACTGTGCCTCGGCTATTGGTTTCAGGATGATAATGATAAGCGCTGCCCCTGATATTGAAATTAGAAATAACAGGAGGGTTTCGGTAAAAATAAGTCGTTGCAGGTTGCTTGCCTGGGCGCCACAGGTTTTGCGAATAGCCGACGATTTGGCACGATTTACCAAGGTACTCATCGTTAACAGGATATAATTCATAAGAGAAACAAAAAGCACCGCAATGGCAATGGTACTCAGTACAATAATCATGTCCTTCACATTATCGACATACATTTTCTGAACGGGTTTAAATGAGTATTTTAATACCATTCCCTGCTGTTGCTGCTCCAGTTTTTCAATATCCTGATGTTTCTCCTGCATTTTACGCACTGCAGGCGCCAGGCTTTCCGGATCGATTCCGGGTTCGAGTTTTACGTAGGCGCGATATCGGTCGTTACCCATCCAGTTTTCAGTGCCGTCCCACATAAACTGCTTAGTGGAAACCATCGGAATAAGTACATCGTATTCATAGTTCGTATTCTCGGGCAAAGTTTCAAATACTCCTGCAATGGTTAACTTCTTGTTGGGGTATCGTTTCAACTCAATGGTTTTTCCAATAACATTGCCACCTATTTCATCCGCAATTTCACTCGAAACCATGCAGGTCATCGGCGATTTTAATATTTCTTTAGGATTTCCGCTGAGCATCGGTAACGGAATAACATCGAACAGGTATTCGTCGGCCAGCGAAATTTCAGCTTTATGGCTTTTCAAATCTTCCGTATAAAAAACCTGTTCACCAATTGAATTCAACCGGGTGGCCGATTCAATCCCCGGCACCTCTGATTTAAGCCCCGGGGCAATTGCCCCACTTACCCCTGGATGGCTCTCCAACTTATCGGAGGATTTATCCATTTTGAAGTTTTCGTGTACCACATAAATGCGGTCGGCATCGGGATAAAAACTGTCGAAGCTGTAGTAATAGAATACTTCGGACAAAAGTAAAATGCCAAATGCCAGTCCGGCAACCAACGATACAATACGTGTTGCAGTGTGCTCACCTTTTCGGAAAAGGCGGCGAAAAGCAGGTTTTAAAAAATTCATTTGAATTAGTTAATAGTTTTCATCTTTGAGACAGATAAATAGTCGAATAAAAGTTGTTTGACTAAAGTATTTCAGCCATTCTTTCGTTAACGTTTTCAGTTAAAACTTCACCGTCGAACAGGTTGATGATACGGTGGGCGAAACCGGCATCGTGCATCGAGTGGGTAACCATAATAATCGTTGTCCCTTCTTTGTTTAATTCGGTTAACAGGTTCATCACTTCGAGCCCGTTTTTAGAATCGAGGTTACCGGTTGGCTCATCCGCCAAAATCAGTTTCGGGTTGGCAACTACCGCGCGCGCAATGGCAACACGTTGCTGCTGACCACCCGAAAGCTGTTGCGGAAAATGTTTGGCGCGGTGCCCGATTTTCATCCGTTCCAACACCGCATTGACCATCTCTTTACGTTCGCTGACTTTCTTTTTCAGGTAAATGAGCGGCAGTTCCACATTTTCGTAAACTGTAAGTTCGTCAATGAGGTTAAAGCTCTGGAAAACAAAACCGAGGTTTCCTTTTCGCATTTGTGTGCGCTGGCGTTCCTTGTAACTTCCTACCTCGGTGCCGTCGAAAAAATATTTGCCACCGCTGGGGTTATCAAGTAAGCCGATAATGTTCAGTAAGGTTGATTTTCCGCAACCCGACGGCCCCATAATAGCCACAAATTCGCCCTTTTTTACCTGGATTGATACTCCGTTCAGTGCGAAAGTTTCAACTTCCTCTGTCCGGAAGATTTTTGTAAGTTTTTCTGTTCGTATCATAGTTAGAATGCTAAGAGCAAAGGGCAGAGGGCATGGCGTGAGATTGTGCAAGCCGAATGACCATTGCTGTTAATTGTTGTATTTATAAATATTTCTATATCTGTTATCATTGTTGGTAAATCCATAAATCTAAATTGTGCCATAATCTTGTTTTTGCTAAGGGCAAAGAGCACAGTGCCAAGGGAAAATCCGCACTTCTCAAATACCCTGGTGATTAATATTTTATATTCACTTTTTTAGCATTTTCCAATCATTTTTATTCCTGTCTCTCTGCTCCCTGCCCTCTGCCCCATGCCCCGTGCCCTCTGCCTTCAGCGAAGGATCAGCTTATCATTATCGCCAAACAAATCATATCCCGAGGTAACCACCTTCTCGCCTGCTTCCAGACCGCTCAGCACTTCGTAGTATTTCGGATTTTTACGTCCAATACGTATTTCGCGCTTGGTGGCAAAACCGCCCGAAGGATCGACCACATAAATCCATTGTCCGCCGGTGCTGTTGAAAAATCCGCCCAAACTTACCAGAAGCGACTGTTCCGGCTGCCCCAACTGCAGGTTGATGTAATAGGTTTGTCCGGTCCGGATATTGTCCGGGCGTTCATCCGTAAAAACGAGATCGATTTGAAATTGTGAGTTTCGAACCTCCGGATACACTTTTTTCACCATCAGGTTAAAAAGACTGTTTTGCCGTTCGAATGTTGCACTTAATCCTGCACGCACCCGATCGATATAATGTTCGTCGATAAGCGCTTTAATTTTATAATCGGTTAAAACGTTGATCTGTCCAATGCGTGTTCCCCTGCCAATACTTTGTCCAACTTCGGCGTCGAGCATTCCAAGTTGTCCATCCACTGGTGCTTTCACATTCAGATTATCCAAACGTTCGTACACCAAATCCAGCGTTTTCTGCATTTTCGTTAAATCCTCTTCCAACTGGATCATTTCGGTAGCCATGATCATCGAATCGTTCTCCGATTTCATTTTATTGATCTTCTGCATTTCAAACGCAAATTCGTAATCTTCTTTTGCCTGCAGGTAATCTTCTTTCGAAGCAAGCTCATCCTTATAAAGAGCCTCCTGTTGCCCGAAGTTTCTTTTCTTCTTTATCAGATCAAATTCAGAATTAAGCAAAAGGCGTTTTGATTCAATCCTTGAAGACTCAAAACTGATACGTGTTTGGCGCAGCATATTTTGTTTTTGCGCCAGGTTCGATTCGCTGTTCATAATTTCCTGGTATAAAGACCGGTTTTCAAGCACAAGTATAACATCCCCCTTTTTCAAATCGGCTCCTTCTTCTATCAGGCGTTCTTTAACCTGGCCGCCTTCTTCGGCATCGAGGTAGATAGTGGAAATCGGTTCAACGGTTCCGTTTGTTCGGATATAATCGTTAAACTCTCCGTGTTGAACCTCTTCGATCGTAATTTTATCAGCATCAACTTTGAACGTTGAAACATTCGCGTCTTTCAGTATTTTTATCAGCAAGAAAACAAAGGCAATTGCAACCGCAGCATAAATAAGGTGTTTTGGCCTGATGCCTTTTTTCTTTTCTATTTTTCTATCCATTCCCATATCAAAATCTTTTATCAGGTAATTACTAATTTTCGTTTAATGCTGAAATTTCAAATACTGGTTTTCCTAAATAATAGTCAATTGTTTTCCTTTTGACGATATATTGAAGTTTTGTTCTTAATAAATCACTTTTTGCCTGTGCCAGTAGGTTTTTCGAATCATAAAGCTCGATTACACTAAGCAGCCCCTGTTCCATCTTTTTTACGGCAGCATCGTAGGCAACCTGCGAGAAATCGACCTGTTTCAACAACTGGTTGTATTCTGAGTTATAAGATTCCAATTCATGGTAATTAAGTGTAATTTCATTTAGCAACTGTTGAGAGGTTTTCTCCAACGCTACTTCGGCTTTCATATAATTCAGTCGTGCCAGTTTTACATCAGACCGGAGGCCGAATTTTTGAAAAACAGGAATATCAAAGGAAAATCCAAAATACTGGCTGGCATTGTTCTTTAACTGACTGGAAAATGATTCACCATTGGTTTTTCCTTTAATCTTTGAATAATACGAATTATAACCCGCCTGCATAGCCAAACTGGGCCATAACGAACCTTTTGCTATTGAAACATTTTTTTGTGCTGCTTCTTTTCTTAGCTCAACCGCTTTAATGGTAGGATAGAAATTTTGTGCTTCCGAAAAAATAGCAGTCGGAGTAGTTGGTTTTAACACAATAATGCCTTCATCCGAAGAGTCGAAATCAATAATAAAATCTTCATCCAGCGGAATATTCATTGTCTGCCTGAGATCTAAAAATGCTTTCTTATATGAATTCTCTGCCTGAATGTAATTTAGCTCCTCCTTTGCCATCCTCGACTCCATTTCAAGAAGATCTGATTTTGCTTTTAGGCCCAGAGCTACTTGTTTCTGAGCACGTTCTACATTCAACCTCGATAATTCTTTTTGTTCTCCCACAATTTCCATCAGCCCATAGTAATAAACAGTATTGTAATAAGCCCCCATCACCGAAAAAGCAATGTCGTATTTCTGCTGCTTTTCATCCTCAATACCAGCCAAATAATTCATTTTCCTATACGAAATTGTGTTTTGTCTGATAAATCCACGAAAAACATCAATGCCCGTAGAAACACCAATATTGCCATAAAACTGACTGGTGTTTGTATATTCATACGTGTCGTAATCAAGTGATTTTCCAAATGAGTTAGAACCGTTGCCACCCAACGAAATATAAGGTAAAAGATTTCTTTTCGACTGATTGAATGTTTCCTTGTTCAAATCAGATTGAATAACTCTATCCCTTACATCCAGATTATTTGCAATAGCATACTTAACGCATTCATCCAACGACCAATTCTTCTGTCCATTAACATTTGGACTGGCTAATAAAAACATTCCTGCGAGCAATAATAAATAGTACCTCATATTGTAAAACTGTTTCTATGGATTTCCAGAATGCCAAAAAAATGCCATGATTCTTATTGCATTGATAAAGAACAAATTAGTACATATGTGAAATTAAAATAGTGCCTGCTCTGTAAAAAAAATGGACAAATTGTGTAAAATAATTTGACACCTGATTTGATTTAAAAATACCGCAGTGTACCTTTGAGCCAACGGAAAGTTTTATGCCTTAACATTTTACGGAGGAGAATCTGACTTTATAAAAGTTTAGCATCAAATTTGGTTCGAAGGGATTATCTGAATATTCTTAGATATGGAAAAAGGGAAAATTTTGGTTGTCGACGATAACAAGAGCATTTTAAGCGCTGTTGAAATCTTACTTCAGGATGAATTTGAAGAGGTCATTACAATTGCAAGTCCCAATCAACTGCCGTCGCTTGTTGATTCAACTGATTTTGACTTGATCCTGCTGGATATGAATTTTGCTGCCGGCTTGAACACCGGTAACGAAGGGTTGTACTGGCTTACACGAATAAAAGAGATTAAACCCGAACTGGAAGTTGTATTGTTTACGGCTTATGGCGATGTTGAGTTAGCGGTTAAAGCCTTAAAACAAGGCGCCGCCGATTTTATACTAAAACCATGGGACAACGAAAAATTAAAAGCGACTTTACGAAATGTTTTTAAACTTCAGCAATCGAAAAAAGAAATCAAAAAGCTCAGGCAAAAAGAAAGTGTGCTGAAAGGCGAAATAAATAAAGAGAAACACTTTATTATCGCACAATCGCCTCAAATGCTGCAAATCCTGGCACTTATAAAAAAAGTGGCGGCTACCGATGCGAATGTCTTAATTACCGGCGACAACGGAACAGGGAAAGAATTAATAGCCCGCGAACTGCATCGTCTCTCAAAACGATCGGATGAAATTCTGCTTACCGTGGACATGGGCGCCCTGAGTGAAAGCCTTTTCGAAAGCGAATTATTCGGTCATAAAAAAGGCGCTTTTACCGATGCCCGTGAAGATCGCACCGGAAAAATAGAAAATGCAAACAATGGGACACTCTTCCTCGACGAAATCGGAAATCTGCCGCTTCATCTACAACCCAAACTCCTGTCGGTGCTTCAAAACCGGGTGATTACTCCCATCGGTTCCAATAAAACGGTTCCGGTGAATCTGCGTTTGATTTGTGCTACCAACCAGAAGCTCGACCAGATGGTCGTGGACGGAAAATTCCGCGAAGATTTGTTGTACCGGATAAACACGATACAAATTGAAATCCCGCCGCTAAACGAACGAAAGGAAGATATTACGGCAATTGCCAACTATTTCTTAAAGGTTTACGGCAACAAATACAGAAAACCTGATCTTGAGATTTCGCCGGCAGGACAAGCAAAACTAATTGGTTACCAGTGGCCCGGCAACGTTCGCGAATTACAGCACACCATTGAAAAAGCGGTTATACTGTGTGATAAAAAAGAACTTACTCCCGATGATTTCTTTTTTAAACCTTCGATGCCGGGGATGAATGACCTGTTTGACGGAACCATTGAAGAAATGGAAAGAAAGATGATAGCCCGGATCCTTCAAAAAAATAACCAGAACCTGACTACAGTTGCCGAACAACTGGGAATAACCCGGCAAACGCTCTACAATAAAATGAAAAAATATAATCTGTAATCCAATATGGCCAGCCGCAATTTCTACCTTAACATTGTTTTCAGAGTTTGGTTACTGGCAGCTAATGCCTTGCTGATGGGATGGTTATTCTTTGGCAAACAGGGTTTCATGCTTGGTTTTTTCTTTGTACTGATCTTTTTAATCCAGATTTCGGAGCTGATTAATTACTTAAACCGCACCAACCGCAAAATAGCTTTCTTTTTCGACGCGGTCAGAAACGACGATTCAACGCTTAACTTTCCTGAAACCACGGGAAACAAGGCGCTTAACGAATTAAATTCGAGCCTGAATAAGGTTAATGACCTGATAAAAAATATAAAATTCGAATTACTGGAACAGGAACAGTATTTCAAAACCATACTCGAACATATTTCGATTGGAATTATTACCTACAACGAGAAAGGCAACATTTTTTTATCCAATTCTGCAGCGCGTAATTTACTCAACCACGAACACCTCAACCACATCGATCAGGTATCAAGGATCGACAAAAAGTTGTTTACTGGTTTAAAGGAAATAAAACCCGGCGACAACCGGCTGGTTAGTTTTTACAGCCAGGAAGGACTTGTTCAGCTTTCGTTGAAATCAACACAATTTAAAACTGCAACCCAAAACCTGCAACTGGTTACCATTCATGATATCAAAAATGAGATGGATACCAAGGAATTGGAAAGCTGGATTAAACTGATCAGGGTGTTGACCCACGAAATAATGAACACTATCGCACCCATTACATCGCTTTCGCAAACCATTCTCGCTTATTTTAAGAACCTTGATGGCAACCAACCTTCAGAGAAAGTAATCGGAAATACAATCAAAGGTTTGGAAGTGATCAACGAACGCGGCACCGGACTTATCGCTTTTGTTGAAACTTACCGGAAACTCACCCGCATTCCACCACCGGAGAAAAAGACCATTCAACTAAAACAATTGCTCGAAAATACAATTACGTTTATTGGCACCGAACCCATTGACGACAACATACGAATAAGTTTGGAAGTTACACCACCCGATCTTGAACTTACTGCCGACAAAAAACAAATCTCTCAGGTGTTAATCAACCTGATTAAGAATTCGATGGAAGCTTTGAAAAACCATGAGGAAGGCAAAATTGTACTTAATGCCAACACAAATAAAAACGGACGGAAACAGATTACCGTTACAGATAATGGGCCAGGGATTCCCGAAGAATTGATGGACAAGGTTTTTATACCTTTCTTTACTACCAAGGAATCCGGTTCAGGAATTGGCCTCAGCCTTTCGAGGCAAATTATGCAGATGCACGGTGGCCGCCTGAAAGTAGATTCAGTTCCCGGCAAAATGACCTCAGTAATTTTGATTTTCTGATCATAAACCAATCATTCTTGAAAAAAAATAGTCCGGATTAATCGTTCACTAAAAGCCCGTCATTAAGTTTTATTTTGAACGAATAATATCTTCAACCTCCATTAGGACTCATTTCACTAAATAATTTTTATTTACTGTTTTGAAATTTCGGCGACTACAAGTAAGTTTAGGCACTGAACAAATTTTTATTCTTTAAAAAACGAAAATCATGAGAAGTCAGAAAACCGTAGCCCGTATTATACTAATCAGTTTGGCAGTAGTTTTAAGTATTGGTGCCCAAGCACAACAATGGATAAAAGACATGCCGGGTTACGACCAGTATCAAAAAGTATCACCCAAAATACGTAATTCGGTAAAACCCGGGCGGATTTCGGCCACGTGGTCCGACGACGGGAAAACATTTACCTACAATCAGGATGGAAAGAAATACGAATTCAATGTAAAAAATAAAAAGCTGGTCGAACTGGGCGAAGCCGATCCGGAAGAATCGCCAATGGTGCGTTACCGCAGGATGTACGCCAATCGCCCTGAACGCGGCAGACAATATACCGAAACCAAATCGCCTGACGAAAATTGGATGGCACGCTATAAAAATGGGAATGTGTACATCAGCGATGCAGAAGGCAACAACGAATTTGCGGTTACAACCGAAGGATCGGTTGAAAAAAGGATAACCTTTGGTACAGCCACCTGGGTTTACGGCGAAGAACTCGATCAGATTACCGCGATGTGGTGGTCGCCCGACAGCAAAAAACTGGCTTTCTATTCGTTTGATATGAGCAAGGTGCGTAACTACTTTCTTCAATACGAACAAACCGAAATTTATGACTCGATGAACGTGGAAGCGTACACTAAAGTGGGCGCTGTTAACCCGGTGGTGGGCTTAATGGTTTACGATCGTGAAACAAAAAAAACAACCACAGTTGATGTACGCGATGGCTTGCCATTCGACAACCTGGTAGTTGGGCATTATGTTTACGGCATCGAGTGGGCTCCCAACGGTAGCGAGTTACTTTTCCACCGCACCAACCGGAAGCAAGACATTATGGAACTTACAGCAGCCGATCCTGCGAGCGGAAAATGCCGCGTGGTAGTGCGCGAAGAATGGCCGGCCAGTTTTGTGGAAAATTCGCCCGAGATGAAGTTTCTCGAAGATGGACAACGTTTTATCTGGAACAGCGAACGCAACGGTTTTAAAAATTACTATTTGTTCGATCTGAAAAAAGGCTTGATCAACCCCTTAACCACACACGAATTTGAAGTAGCCGGAATAGAAAAAGTGGATGAAAAAGCGGGCAACTTATATTATATGGCGCGCAGCGGCGATAATTATATGAAACTGCAGTTGCACCGGGTAAAATTGAACGGAAGCGATGACGTTCGTCTCACCGATCCGGCATATAACCACGCAGTACAACTTTCGCCCGATGCCAAATATTTTATAGATATAGCCGAAACGCACGATATCGCGCCTTTTAGTCGTTTAGTCGATGCAAAAGGAAAAGTTGTGGCCCCACTTGCCGAAAGCGATATGACGGACTTTAACGAACTCGGTTTGAAAAAGACCGAAATTTTTACTTACACCTCGGCAGATGGCGAAACCGAATTACACGGAATCCTTCACTTTCCAAGCAATTTCGACCCGTCAAAAAAATACCCGGTAGTTTTATCAAATTATGGTGGCCCGGCAACCAATGGCGTTCGCGAAACATTTACAACACCAAACCCACTCACTGAATATGGATTTCTGGTGCTTAGCATCGACGGAAGAAATGCCGCATGGAAAGGCAAAAAAATGCTCGATAAATTGTACGGGAACATGACCATTGTTGAACAGGATGATTTTGCCGAAGGAATAAAATCGTTGTACAACCGTCCTTATGTTGATAAAAACAGGGTAGGTGTTTTTGGCACTTCGTATGGCGGAACTACGGCTGCTGCCTGCATCCTGCGCCACCCAGAAGTTTTCCAGGCCGCGGTAGCCAACTCGGGTGTGATGGACTGGCGAAACTACGACAACATTTACACCGAACGTTTTATGAACCTGCCCGAAAACAACGAGAAAGGTTACGAAGCGGCAAAGCTGGCGAACTATGCCAATAACCTGGTTGGTAAACTTATGATTTATTATGGAACTGCAGATAATAATGTACATCCTTCGAACTCTCTCCAGTTGATTCAGGCTTTGCAGGAAGCCGGTAAAAGTTTCGAAGTTCAGGTAGGCCCCGATCGCGGCCACACCGCAGTTAACACCGAACGCATGATGGAATTTTTTATTCAGAATCTGGTATTGAATAAATAAAATGACTGTAAAAAAAACAGTAAAAATACATTACAAAATTTGCGGTTATCATATTCAGTATCTGCATTAAATAACTTATACAGTTCCGATAAGCTTTCCCCTACCGGCGTGATTCTGTTATCAAGCATGCGTTTTTTAACAAATAAAGCTATTGTTCAAAAAATATTTTGTTTAGCTTTATCATCTGGTAATAGTGACAATAAGTAGTATCTAAACCGACAATCTAACCATGTTAAAAATAACATTCGGCCCAAAACAAATTTTGCTTTTGCTGATACTGATCGTTTCATCGATGGGTATTACCTTGGCACAGCAGCCGGATGAGATCAGAATAAGCGGAAACTTCCGAAATGTCCCACTGAGCGATTTTCTTCAAACTCTTGAAAAGACCTACGGAGTAAAGGTATTTTATAAGCTTTCGTGGGTCGATGATTATGTTATTAACAGCAATTTTAAAGGCGTTTACCAACCTGCAAAAAAGCGATAATGAAGCTCTTATCCACCAACGTTTGATCACAGTTTATAATCGTTTCGAAACCGTTGTCAATTTTATGGATGTCCCGCAATTCGAAAACAAACTATATAAATACCAAAAATTACCATCTCATGAAGCATTTAATTTTTGTTTTACTTCTGGCTTTTGCAGCATTTTCCTGTTCGCAGAAGAACTGGGAAAAAGTGGGCCCCGATGTACTTATTTATCCGAAAAATCCGAAGGAAAAGGCAGCCAAAGCCATCCTCGTTTCTCCAATCGACGAAGAGATTATTAAAGTTTCGGCCAGCGCCACAAAGGTATTCAGCCGCGAAGAAAGTCTGATCGTTTTACCAACAACAGGACCAGTTTCATTTGAGGTAACCGAAGAAGCCGATAAAGTGATTGTTTCAACTGCCAAAACCAAAGTAGAAATTTCGAAAGAAAGCGGAGAAGTGAATTTCTTCGATGCCGGTGGAACGCCCATACTGCAAGGAAAAGAAGACGGCGGCACTATGTTCGAACCTATTTCTGTTGATGGGGTTAAAGGTTATTCAATGCAGCAGGTTTTTGAATCGTCGGAAGACGAAGCCTTGTACGGATTGGGGCAGCATCAGGCCAACGAAATGAATTACCGGGGGAAGAACGAAGAACTGTTTCAATACAATACCAAGGTATCCGTACCATTTATCGTTTCGACAAAAAATTATGGCTTATTGTGGGATAATTATTCGCTATCGCGTTTCGGCGATCCACGTCCATACGGACAAATCGATCAACTTAAGCTTTACAATGTCGAAGGAAAAGAAGGAAGCCTGACTGCCACTTATGTCGATGACACTCAAAACGGTCACGTATTCACGGTAAGACAGGAATCAACCATCGATTATGAAAATCTTGAAACCATCAGGAACTTTCCTGAAGGGTTTAATTTCGATCGTGCCAAAATTACCTGGGAAGGCAAAATTCAGGCAGAAGAAAGCGGTTTGTTTCACTTTCTGTTGTATTACGCAGGTTATACAAAAATATGGGTTGATGCTGATTTAAAAGCCGATAGATGGAGAACTGCATGGAATCCTTCGGTAGCTAAATTCCAGGTTGAAATGGAAGCCGGTCAGCAACACAACCTTAAACTCGAATGGTTTCCCGACGGTGGCGTTTCCTACATTGGGTTAAAAGTACTTTCGCCTGTTCCTGCCGGGCAACAGGACGATATTTCGTTTTATTCCGAAATGGGCGATCAGATTAATTACTATTTTATGAAAGGCGGATCGATGGATGATGTAATTTCGAGGTACCGCCAACTAACCGGGAAAGCACAGGTAATGCCCAAATGGGCCATGGGTTTCTGGCAAAGCCGCGAACGTTATAAAACCCAGGACGAACTGCTAAGTACTTTAGCCGAATTCAGAAAAAGAAAGATTCCGATCGATAATATCGTTCTGGACTGGTCGTATTGGCCGGTTACACAATGGGGTAGTCACGATTTTGATTTAGCCCGCTTCCCCGATGCAGAAGAAATGATTAAAGAAGTACACGATGAACATGCCCAGATTATGATCTCGGTGTGGCCAAAATTCTATCTTGCGACCGAACATTACAACGAATTTAACAAACAAGGCTGGATGTATCAGCAGGCGATAAAAGATAGCATTCGCGACTGGATTTACCCGGGCTACATTGGTTCGTTTTACGATGCTTACAGCGATGGCGCACGTAAGTTATTCTGGAAACAAATCAACGAAAAACTGTATTCAAAAGGGATTGACGCCTGGTGGCTCGACGCTACAGAACCCGATATTCTCTCGAATGCCAGTATCGAATACCGTAAACAACTGATGAACCCAACCGCCCTCGGTCCATCGACCAAATATTTTAACGCGTTTGCACTGATGAATGCCAAAGGCATTTACGAAGGTCAGCGCGATAAAAACCCGGTCGACAGGGTATTTATCCTCACGCGTTCGGGTTTTGCCGGGATGCAACGTTTTGGCACTACTACCTGGAGTGGCGATATTGGAACAACCTGGGGAGATATGAAAGCCCAGGTTCCGGCTGGGATCAATTTCTCGATGTCGGGGCTGCCCTACTGGACTATGGATATTGGTGGTTTCTGTGTTCAAAAGAAATTTGAAAGCGCAAAAGAAGGCAGTGAAGAAATGGAGGAATGGCGTGAGCTGAATACGCGCTGGTACCAGTTTGGAGCATTTGCACCGCTTTTCAGGGTGCATGGCCAGTTTCCGTTCCGCGAAATCTATAACCTGGCACCCGAAACACATCCTGCCTACAAATCGATGCTGTATTACAACAAACTCCGCTACCGTTTGATGCCTTATATTTACAGCATTACAGGAGCTGTTTATCATCATGATTACACAATTATGCGTGGTTTGGCGATGGACTTCGGCAAAGATAAAAATGTGCTGAATATTGCCGATCAATATATGTTCGGCCCATCGCTAATGGTTTGTCCGGTTACCGAATACAAGGAACGCCAGCGCGAAGTGTATTTCCCAAATGATGGAGCCTGGTACAATTTATACACAGGAGAAATTATTGAGGGCGGACAAAAATTGAGTGTTGATGCTCCTTACGAAAGAATGCCGCTTTATGTACGCGAAGGATCAATCCTTCCTGCCGGCCCTGAAATTGAATATACCAACCAGAAACCCGATGCACCGATCGATATTTATGTATATACCGGAAAAGACGGAAGTTTTGAATTGTACGAAGACGAATCGACTAATTATAATTACGAAAAAGGTAAATTCAGTACCATCCGTTTTGAATATTCAGAAAAAGACAATACCCTGAATGTTCTTCCAAGAGAAGGCGAATTCGATGGAATGACCCAAAACCGCGAGTTCCGGGTTTACAAGCTTAGTCGCGGACAAGCTGTTCCATTCCTTTCGGGAAAAGGCTTTGTGGGTACTATTCAGTATAATGGTGAAAAAACGCAAATAGTTTTATAATTGATTTAGTTAAGTAGTTTTATTTTGCGGGAAGAGTCGGAATGTTTATTCCGGCTTTTCTTTTTTGTGCGAATTACTATCTTTCGAACATGCAGGTTTTAGCAGGGCCAAAAATAGAATTCTCCGACTGTTTCGCAATCGGAGAATTTTGGATTTTGATTAAAAAAACTGTCCCTGCCAACTATTTGCTTAATACCTTACAAATCTTCTGATTGATTTCGCGAACCCGTTCCATGTCGAGTTTTATCACTTTCCGGTCATAGGTCATCAAGCCATTTACTTCGCCTTCAACATCGGTTGTTTGAGTATATACTGCTGCTGAAAATCCAGTTTGTGCCATTTTTAATAGCTGGTTGGCAAATTCCACATACTGATCGGTAACTTCTTTCGAACTTTTAAACTGTACATATCCCCAGTTTTGATCGGTTTTCCAAAGGTGCCCTTCAAGCGCCAGGCCAATTCCGCCGTATTCACCCAACACATTGGCACGGCTTCCGTCGAACAGATACATTTCAGGGCCGGGATAATTGTGCAAATCGAGCATATCGCCCACATGATAAAAATTGCCGCCGCTGGCCGGATTTACCAACCTACTTGGATCATACGCTTTTGTCCATTCAGTAATTTCTTCGGTTTTAAATTGTCCCCAGGCCTCGTTAAACGGAACCCAGCAAACAATAGACGGATTAGATAGGTGTTCATCCATAATCTCTTTCCACTCGTGACGGTAATTTTCTTCAGACTCAGGAGAACGTTTGAATTCCGTACCACTAAAATATTGGTGGTTTTGCCACTGTGGTGAATGATCGCCACTGGGCATATCCTGCCATACCAGGATTCCCAGCTGATCGCAGTGAGTGTACCAGCGTGCGGGTTCTACTTTCACGTGTTTACGGATCATGTTAAAACCATAATCCTTTGTTTTTAGGATATCGAATTTCAAAGCCTCGTCAGTTGGAGCCGTATATAAACCATCGGGCCACCAGCCCTGGTCGAGCGGTCCAAACTCGAAGTAATCCCTGTTATTGAGTTGCAAACGAACAATACCATTTTCATCGCGTTTTGTCGAAATTTTCCGCATCGCAAAATAACTCTGTACTGCATCTACTGTTTTCCCGGCACTAATCAGCTTTACTTCCATGTCATACAGGAAAGGCGACTCCGGGCTCCATAGTTTTGCTTCAGGAACAGCCAAATTAACCGATTCGCCGGGAACGGCTTTGCCTTCAGAAATGATATTTCCGTTATCTTTCAGAGTGACCTCGTAAACATCGCCCAAAGAGGTCCCGCAGGAAGCAACTTCCACTTTTAAACTGCCATAGTCAACATCGGGAACTGAATTGATTTTGGAAATGTATTTTTCATTTACCGGCTCCATCCAAACGGTTTGCCATATTCCGGTTACAGGAGTGTACCAAATTCCGCGTGGTTCGCTGGTTTGCTTTCCGCGGGGCTGAAATCCTTTATCCGAAGGGTCCCAGACTTTTACAACCAACCTTTGTCCTCCCGACTTTTCAAGAAAAGGGGTAATATCAAATGAAAAAGCATCATATCCCCCCTGGTGCGAACCTATTTTAATGTTGTTTACCCAAACATCTGTTTTCCAATCTACTGCACCAAAATGCAGGATTACTTTCTTCCCTTTCCATGCCGGGGGAACAGAAAAACTTCGTTTGTACCAAAGCTCATTTTCTTCTCCCACACTTTTTTGAACACCCGACAGGCTTGATTCCACAGCAAAAGGGACGAGAATTTGTCCGTCGAAAATTTCAGGCTGACTTTTACCCGCACGGGTGATGGCGTAATCCCATAAACCATTCAGGTTTTGCCAGTCGCTACGGACCATTAAAGGTCGCGGATACCCGGGCAGGACATTGTTGACATCGACTTTTTCGGCCCACTGGGTTTTGATTTTATCGCCAGCCGGGCTCCACTGGGCAAAAGAATTTAAAGAAAAAAGTGTGATCAGTAAAATCAGGATCTTGGTCTTCATATTTTCAGTATTAATATTTTAGTTTGAGTTTATTCCATTTTTTTATACACCGGAAATTCGGCAATCCGGAGCGTGGTGCAGCCATAAGGAATTAGCGTTATTTCTTCTTCATGATCGTCCACATCGCGGTAAGGCCAGGCCGGTGAAGGTGTTTTCCCGGCCATGTTCCGGTCTTCTGTCCAAATCGGCATCCGGCGTCCTTTTGTTTTTACCGTTATTGGCGTATTTTCAAGATTCCAGGGATAAAACCCGACCTCATCAGCAACTTCAATCTGAAAATCAACCGTATTTACAGTCTGGTCCCAAATGGCATAATTCCAGGGTGATTTTGGAAGCACCTCCCAATACGTATCATCGTATTCTTCTTTTTTTACTTCCTGCCACTCTTCCTCAATGCGTAAAGCATAAACAAGCGGCCCGCGTTCAACGCCCAGCGACATTTCGCTCCAGTAACTAAACCGGAAATCCATGCCCAGGTCCAATTCCACTTTATCTCCGGATTTCCATTCACGATCCAGCTTTACAATGCCATTCTCCGCTTTCAGATTTTGATCAGCACCATTTACTTTCAAACTGAACGATTTACACCATTCCGGAATTCTTAAATGAAACGGGAATTTAACCGCGTTATCGCTTTCAATGGTAAACTGAACCTGTTCTTTAAAAGGATAGCCGGTTTCTTCTGTAATCGTCACCTCTTCACCATTGGCCACTTTTGCGGTAACTTTTGTTGGTCCGTATACCAATGCAGCTAATCCGTTATCCGAAGTTGCATACCAGGTGTTCTGAACAAATTTTGGCCAGCCCTGGTGCATATTGCAGGTGCAACACGGATAACCGGTGGTAGTTCCAAAAACATTTCTCCCACGGCGGTCATTAAAGAAATTGCGCTCTGTATCGTCCACTTTTATCTGGTTCACCTGCTGGAAATACTGCCGGCGTGTGTAGTCATCATCAATCTGGGTTGGCAATACGTTATACGCTATTTTTTCCAGATAATCGGCGTAGTATACATCGCCGGTAATCGGAATGATATTTTCAAAACAAAACATCATTTCAACTGCCGAACACAATTCAGAGCCCTGTGTAGGGTCGTTTCCATGAAGTTGCTCGTCGCCGCCATACATTCCGTTTACAAAGCCGTGTACTTCTTTGATGGATGCCAGTCCTTTTTTCACCGCCTCAAGATATTTCTCTTCAGGATGTTGCTGATAATAAACAACCGGTTCTTTTAATCCCTGTGCTACATTTACACAATGCAAATCGGGCAGCGGGTTTAAACGCCGGATCATATTTCCTGAATAAACATCTGTCCAGTCGAAGGTTTGTTTATGTATGATTTCTGCCAAATCAAGTAAAAATTTATCTCCCGTAATATTGTACAACCAGTAAACCACAGCCAGGTTATCACCGCCTCTTCGGTTCGCCCAGAATGTAACATATCCCAATTCGTTTTCGGGAAGCATTTTCATCTGGTAACGAAAATAGTTTGTCATTAGCCTGATTATCCGTTCGTCCCCCGTAGCGCTGTAATATTGCTGCAACACTTTTAGCATCACCATTTTGGGCCACCAGTCGTTTCGCATTCCCTGTTGAGTGCCCGGAATGACCTCATATCCTTCAGGCAGCGGTCTCGGGCCAAAATAGCCGTCCTCCTGCTGATTTTGTATACTCCATTCGATCCATTTCTGAGCTTTGGCTTTCAGTTCATCATCATCGAGCAAGTAGGCCAGCGGAACCAAACCATCCAGCCAGTAAGGGCCGCGTTCCCAGCCATCGCCGGTGCCGCCCAGCCAGCCGTTGTTATCGCCGCAAACCAAAGCATAAACACTGTCGAGATGCCCTGTCAACCCATCGCGCTGACGTTGCAGCATTTCCTTTAGAAAACCTTCGGCATGAATAGCCCCGATTGGCAAAGCAGTGTAAGGTTGTGCTATCAGCGGCGACTGATTGGTAATGTAATAAGCGTTTCGTTTTTCTTTCGAAAAAACTGAAACCGAAATAACAGTAACAAGGACCAGGATAATCGTAATTCGTTTCATAAGCTACGTTTTGGTTGTTTGAACTATTTCAAAAGCCGGGGTTTCACCCCTTCAAAAGTGATTTTAACAGGCTGAATAAATCCCTGATCATCAAAATACATCCGGTCGATACAGGTTTCACGGTGGTTTCCGTCGGTTTCACCTAAGGGGCGCCGGTGATAAACGATGTAATATTCATCGGTCCCGGGAATATGAATAACCGAATGATGCCCTGCGCCGGTTGCCACCTTTGGATCCTGTTTCAAAATCTTTCCAATTCGCTTAAAAGGGCCAAACGGCGAATCGGCAATGGCATAAGCTACGCTGTAATCGGGGCCAGTCCATCCACCTTCGCTCCACATAAAATAATACTTCCCGTTTCGGATAAACATAAACGGCCCTTCTACATAACCTTCGGGCGTAATTTCTTTAAAAGTTGTGCCATCGCCAAAAGGAAGAAAACCCATAAAATCATCCTTCATTTTAACGATGTTGCAATGCCTCCAGCCTCCGTAAATCATGTAATACTGACCATCTTTATCGTGAAAAACAAACTGATCGATGGGTTGTGCGCCATTGTGAAATTTATCAAGTAAAGGTTTCCCGAGATAATCTTTGTATGGCCCTTCCGGACGATCGGCCACACCTATTCCGATACCGCCTTCTTCGTTATCGTTCTGAATATCGTTGGCAGCAAAAAACAGAAAGTATTTCCCGTCTTTTTGAACGATGGCAGGGGCCCACATCGCCCGCCAGGCCCATTTAACTGCGGTTGTATCAATAATCCGTTCATGCTTCTCCCAGGTTACCATATCCTTCGATGAAAAGCAATCCATAAACACCTGCTTGTTGAATGGCGCTGAATAGGTTGGATAAATCCAGTATTCATCTCCAAAAACAATTCCTTCGGGATCGGCATACCAACCTTCAAAAACCGGATTATGATTATTCCCTGCACGTTTTTGTGCAAATGTTTTTACTGAAAATAAACTCAGGGAAATAAGTAGTGTTGCAATAATTTTGATATTCATTTTTTTATTCAGTATAGTTAATCCAGACTTTCATTTTTCCTGCTTCGCGGTTGTCCCATGCAAAATAAGGTATCATTGAAAATAACTGACCAGCGGTTTCGCCTTCAATCTCAAGCATGCCGGCTAATTTGTCCGTAGCCTTTTTGACCTTAAATTTCGTATTTGCGTTTAATTGAATATTGTCCCATGAATTCTCGGGCTGGTCGGTTTCTTCCATGCAATAAACCAGCGGGCCACGCTGAATCGCACGTTTGCCTTTATCGGCCAGCACTTTTGGATCGGCAGCCACCATTTCCACCGGCATATCCAGATTCAGGGTAATCTTATCCCCTTTTTTCCATTTTTTTGTTATTGTTACATAACCTTTATCCACATCGACTTCTTTTAAAGATTCCCTGTTCACTTTCAAAGTAAACTTTTTACACCAACCCGGAATTCTCAAATTAACAGCGAAGTTGCTTTCCTTTTCAGGATTGACCTCCATGTCCACATTTCCATCCCAAGGATAGTCGGTTTGCTGAATTACTTCAACGGTAGTTTTTCCTATTTTTATTTCAGAAGCGCTTCCAACATACAGATTTACAAACAATCTTTTATCATCGGAGATTGAGTAAATGTAGCTTCCAACCGAAGGCAAGAAACGGGATACATTACTCGGACAACAGGCACACCCATACCATTCGCGCCGATGGTGATTACCGTCTGACTCAAGCGGATTTACATAAAAGAACCTGTCTCCTTCAATAGAAACTCCCGCTAATACTCCGTTATACATCGAGCGTTCCATGACATCAATGTATTTGGCATCCTGCGAAAAAAGGTTCATCCGCCCGTTCCACAAAACCATCCCAATAGAGGCACAGGTCTCGCAATAGGCTTCCTTGTTCGGAAGATCGTAATCTTCGGTAAACCCTTCGTTGGAAACCGAGCTGCCAATACCGCCTGTTATGTACATATTACGGTTCACCACATCATCCCAAACCCGTTCAAGAGCAGCCACATATTGTGGTAAACCCTTTTCTGCCGCAACATCTGCCATTCCCGAAAACAGGTACATGGCACGAACGGCGTGACCTTTAATTTCACTAATATCTGAAACCGGAACATCATCCTGGCAATAGCCCGGCCCCCAGTCTTTGTTATCCCAAATAGCCCCGCGGCCATGCCCGTACCCACGTTCTTCCAACAACCAGTAGGAAAGATCGAGGTATTTTTGCTGACCCGTTTCGTGAAACAATTTTACCAGCGCCAGTTCAATTTCCTCGTGACCCGGGACCCAGTCTTTTTTCCCGGGGCCAAAGGTGTTGCACAGGTAATCGGCATATTTGGCAGCAATATTCAGAAATGTAGTTTTGCCTGTCGCCTTATGATGGGCCACCGCTGCTTCCATCATGTGACCGGCACAGTACATTTCGTGTTTTTCCATGTCGGTCCAGCGTTTATCCAGCCCGTTTAAAGTATAAAAAGTATTCAGGTAACCATCGGGTTGCTGCGCTTTTGCCATATAAGCGATCCATTTATCGAGCAAAGCGTCGAGTTCCGGGTTTGGATTATTCACCAATGAGTAAGAGATACCTTCCATCGCTTTATACACATCGGAATCATCAAAATAAATTCCCTCGTGTCCGCCTTCCATTAAACCCGCGGCTTTAATAAAATTATTGATGCGCCCGGTAGAGTCCTGTGTTTGAGCAATACAGGTTGCAAGCGTTGCATGGGCATGCGCCTCCAAACGCGAACCCCAAAACTGATCCGTGATTTTTACCTGGTTGAAAGGCACCTGCCGGGCCGTGTATTTCTGCACCGGCTTCTGGCAACTAAAAATAATTACCATCAAAACCAGTATTGCATTTTTTAAAATTGTTTTCATTTATTCTTGTTTTGTAGTGGGTCCGTGAACAATCAATTTACCGTCTTTCTCGTACAATTCCGGGGCCCAAAAGTTGGCCATGTTCCACGAATCTGATGTATTTCCCTGGTAAATCCGGCCCTCATCCTTCCAGTTTTTTAAATCGGATGATGAATACATTTTGAAGCCATCGCTTACACCGCCGGTTCCGATCATGTAATATATTCCGTCTGATGCTTTCAGAATATAAGGATCTCCAAATTTAACGGGCAGCGGATTTTCAATATCTAACTGTTCATTTTGAGACTGACAGCCTGTGAAAAAGGTCAACTGCAAGAAAAGTATCCCCAGCAAAAATGTATTTATTCTGATTCGTTTCATTATTAGGTTCGATTTAGTTGTTTATCTATCTTGACCAATTACACACTTCAATAGAGGATGCCCGGTTTTCCCAGCTCTGTTCATTTCCGCTACTTCCCGGAAAGTTCAAAGAGAAGATTACTGGCGGTGGTATGATCGGCTACTAAGTTAAAAAAATCCCGGTTATGATTGGGTATTGCTGACATTTTCCAATCGACAATTCAAGCGACCAGACCATAATTGTGTTCAACATTTAGTGTGTCGTGTATTGCCGGTCCTATCTAAAAATTCTCTATGATGATTTCAGGATAAATTTTGCATTACCAATCTTTCTGTTTAATGAAGCTACCACAAAACCCTTATCGCTTCAGGTGCAATAGAATTTTTCAATCGCTTTAATATCCAATTTGATTTAACAGTAGTATAAAACGTTCAATTGTACCTATCATAAGTTTTAAAAAGAGTAAGTAAACAAGTCAAAGCCACTGTTTTCGGGCTATTTTAAAAAACTATCCAACAATATTTTACACATATAAATGCCAGAATTAAAGACTAAAATTTGCAAATACCAAAGCATACCGCTACATTTGAATTGTACAAAAAAGAGTTCTTTAAAAGATTAAGATATTGTCCGCATTAATTCAAAATTTGGTAAACTCAACAGAAAAAATTTAACCGAGGACGCTCTTAATGGTTGCTAAAACAGGCCTTGTAGTCCCGCCTTAGGCGGGATGAGTCTCAGGACCGATGGAAGTTTGATCAACCGGGCACTCAAATCCTGTTATACAGGGGTTATACACAATATGAATTGGTGCGGATTTTTTTGTACCTATCTGTACCGTTTTACCACCATCAATAAAATCAGCAACACACTTACGAACAACGAAATACGTGCAATAAAATCGCCATTCTCAGTGTAAAAAGTAAGTTGATCGTTGGTATTCAAAGTTCCTGAAATAGCCGCTTCGACCCACCATCCGGTGGCTTGCGATACATCGCCCCGTTGGTTAATAAAACACGATATCCCGGTATTCGCTGAACGTGCAATGCTTCGGCGGTTTTCGATGGCACGTAAACGCGCAAAAGACAGGTGCTGCCTGTAACCCGGAGTATTCTTCCACCAGCCGTCGTTGGTGATAATAAAAATAATGCCTGCTCCCTGTTTTATGTAGTGCGTTACATACTCTCCAAAAACCGACTCGTAACAAATAACCGGCGCCACCCTGGTGCCGTCGTGCGCTGTAAAAACGGAGGCATCTTTTTGTCGGCCCAAACTACCGGTAGTACCGCCAATATTGATTACGATATCGCGGATAAAACCCAGGTAATTCATAAACGGCATTTTCTCGACACCCACCACCAGCTTCGACTTGTGATAAACTTGTGCTTCCCCATTCCTGTCAAGGAAAAGAGCCGTATTAAACCGATCATAAGTAATTCCATCGCGTGTGCGAGCTGTGTTGGTCACCTCTTTTTCGTTGCTATATATTTTAAACGACGAAACCCCAAAAACCATCTCAGCCTTTGGGTAGCTGCGAAGAAAATGCCCCATCTCATTCATGAACCGGTTGGTATAAAGTTTCGATTCGTCCCAGTACCAGGGGTTTTCAAATACGGTTTCAGGTCCGACGATAAAATCAGTTTCACTATTTGAAACGCTTTGTGCCAGTTTCAGAAACACGTTTTTTTTATGAACCTCGGCATCCATATCATATTTTTCTGAATAAGGATCAATGTTTGGCTGAACTACCGTGATATGTTTTGGAGATGTCTTCTCATCGTATGAATAATACATAATAAAGGAAATCAGAATCGGAAACAACAGTACACTAACGAAAAAAGAACCGGTAACCAACGATGCCCGTTTTTCAGAATTTCGGAATTGGTCGATTGTTTTAAACAAAAGAATATTTAGCAAAAGAACCCAAACCGTACCTCCAAAAGCACCGGTAAATTCGTACCACTGGATCATTCTTACGTTATTTGCAAAACCGTTTCCGAGCTGTAGCCAGGGCCATTCAATATCCCAGTGAAAATGAAAATACTCGAAAGAAATCCAGAAAACCAATAGTGCAATGTACCCAAGATACGACTTGAACCTGCGACGCGCAGCATGAGCCAGCCACCAAACCAGCGACATCAGAAAGGAGTTGGTGATGATGGCCATGGCTGCTCCCAACGCGGTTGCATGCATTATCCACCAGGTAGTTAAAATATTCCAGATAAAAACAGTTAGCAAGGCGTGTCCCAAAAATGAAACACTGCGGTATTCAGAAGCATGGTCAACAAAATATTTTTCTACGAAAAGCAGCGGAAGAAATGCAACAAATAAAATCCAGCCGGGAAGTCCCAGCCAGGATAAACTCAGTAAAACCCCGGAAACAACAGACAATAATAAACGAAGAGATCGTTTCATAATTCAGTTGTTACTCAAGGTTTTTGGTATAAACAACCGGTTTGCCTTTTCCACTTCGGTCGAATACAAAATCGATTTTACCGACGACAAGACCCCCCCACCATGCCTGGTTCACAATTACAGGATTGCCGGCTTTGTTTTTCTCCACCAACGGTTTTTCGACATACGAGTGGGTGTGTCCGCCAATGATCAGATCGGTCATTGAAGTTTCTGCCGCAAGTACGAGATCACTCACCTTATCGTCGCGGTATTTCAAACCGAGGTGCGACAAACAAACCACAAGGTCGCAATCCATTTCATTTTTCAGGAGATACTCCATTTCATGAGCTACGGTTAATGGATCGTTGTAAACCGTGTTTCCATAATTTTTCTTTCCAACCAGGCCTTCGAGTTCGATACCCAATGCGTAAACCCCGATCCTGATTCCATCTTGCTTAAAAATTTTGCAGCGTTCGAATTTACCAGCCAATATAGTATCCGAAAAATCGTAGTTTGAAGTAATAAGTGGAAATTTGGCGTTAGGCAGTGGATCAAGAAATCCCTGCAAACCATTGTCAAATTCATGGTTTCCAATGGTTCCCAGGTCGTAACCCGCCGCACTCATGGTTTTCAGGATTAATTCGCCTTTAAAATAGTTGAAATACGGCGTTCCCTGAAACATGTCGCCTGCATCAAAAAGCAAAGTGTTGGGGTTCATTTTGCGATGAACCTTTGCAATTTCTGAAATTCGTGCCAGTCCTCCTTTATTATTGTAACGCTCGTCGGAACCGGTAAAAGGTTCGATGTGGCTGTGAATATCGTTAGTATGCAGAATCGTAATTGTAAGCAGTTCGTTGTTCGCCAGCAGGCTAAGCGGGGCAGGCCCCAAAGCGAGTCCGGTGGTTCCGGCCGCCACATTTCGTATAAATATCCTCCTATTCATAACGCATCCTCCCGTCGAGTTTGGCAGTTAACTTTTCATTGTTCTTCTGATGTTCTTCAAAATTCTGAATAATCACATCACGAATTAATTTTCCACTGTTGATAAAGTTTATCCGGTCGCGTAAAACAGCCAGTCCATCGCCACCGGCAGCTACATAATCGTTGGTAACAATCCAGTAATTCTTTTGCGGATCAAAATCTTCTCCATTGATTTTAATATGGGTTGCCCTTTCATTTTTTATAGAAAATCTTACACCACCTACACTGTCGCCGCCATGATCAGCAATATAATCGAGAAAAGCTTTTGTATCAGCCCCACTTAGTTCTATAAACACCATCTCGTTTTCAAAAGGCATCAACTCAAAAACCTTTTCAACGGTAATATCGCCCTGGGGGATCGAGGTGCGGATTCCCCCGTAATTGTAGTATGAAATTGAGGGTACAAAATCCATCCCCTCTTCCTTTGCAACACGCTGTCCTTCGTGCAAAAGCAGGTCGCCCAGGAAATTGGTCAGTAAACTTTCGGGTTTGTCCTTTTCCATAACAAATTCAGAAACAGAAATGACCCGGTTCATGTCTTTATCTAAAATTTCCTTGTAGGGTTTGTAAAGATTAACAATACTGCTATCAAGCGCTCCTGCCTGTTCCGATACGGAGATGTTCTCTGTTTGATAAGCCGTTTTTACCGCTTCATGACCACACGAAACAAAAAATAAAAACGAAGTTATTAACAGCCCATAGCTGAAAGAATGTCGCATGAACAAATTTTTTTATTGATGGTTACCTTTATTTTAGCCAGAAAGTCGTTTACTGTAAACAGAAAATAACTTCAGATGTTCAGTTCAAACTTACATATAAAATCAGTTAGGAGAGTTATTCTTATTACTTTTTTGGTGTTCATTTTGGTTCCATTTAACCTGATGTCGCAAAATAAGGAAGTGGTGGCGGAAAAAGGAGATGGTATCTACAGTTTATTAAAACGCTACGGGTATTCGGTGTCAGATAATATTGAAGACTTTATCGCGCTTAATAAAGATCACCTCGGAGAAAACAATGCTCTTCTTGCAGGAGTAAAATATAAACTCCCGGCAAACGACGATGCTACTGAAACCATGGACACTCCTGTTAAAGGTTCGGGAAAGACAGTTCGTTACGATATTTTTGGAGACAAATATGCTGACGTTGAAATTACGAGCAGCGATTTGAAAGGAGCTGTTTATTACCTGATGTCGGGACATGGTGGCCCCGATCCGGGAGCCATGGGAAAATATGAGGGCCACACGGTTTGCGAAGACGAATATGCCTACGACGTAACACTGCGGCTGGCGAAAAACCTGATCCAGGAAGGCGCCACGGTGTATTTAATCACCCGCGACCCAAATGACGGGATACGTGATGAAAGTTTTCTGAAAATCGATAAAGACGAAGTTTGTTACCCAAATCTGACTATTCCCTTGAACCAGACCAAAAGATTACAGCAGCGTTCGAATGCGGTAAATAAACTATATACAAAACACCGGGGCGAATTTCAGCGAATGATTGCAATACATGTCGATTCGAGAAGTAAAGGTGAGAATATTGATGTATTTTTTTACAACGATATTCGTAGTGAAACCGGGAAAAAAGCAGCAACGATCCTGAAAAACACTTTCCAGGAGAAATACCGGGAACACCAGCCCGGTCGCGGATACGGAGGAACAGTTAGCGATCGAAATCTCTACGTGGTTAAAAATACGCTGCCTCCGGCGGTGTATATCGAACTCGGAAACATGAACCATTCGCGCGACATTAAACGACTGATCATCAACGACAACCGGCAAGCGGTGGCCAACTGGCTAACGTATGGCCTGATCAAAGATTTTCAGACAAATAAATAAAACCTTCCTGTTTTTACAACTCACGCACTTGCTTTTTGTTATTCTTGTGTGAAGCATGAACAAGCTACCATACTATTCGATGGCATTTGTAACTTATGCAACGGTGCAGCTGATTTTATCATGAAAAGGGATAAGAAAAAACAATTCCGTTTCGTATCACTTCAATCAGATGAGGGGAAAATGGTCATCGATGAATTTTCGATTGCGCCCGAGATTGATTCCGTAATTTTATTGAAAGATCACCGGGTATTTGTAGAATCGGAAGCAGCTGTTGAGATTGTGAAAATGTTACCCGCCCCCTGGAAATGGGCTGGAATATTTCGAGTCATCCCTTTGCCAATCAGAAACCGGGTTTACAGATGGATTGCCCGGAACCGTTATCGTTGGTTTGGGAAAAGAAAAAGTTGCCGCGTGATTTAAAAGTTGAATTCGCCGGTTTCGAATTCGCGGTAAAGTTTTGAAAGGGTGCCCAGCCAACGGCCCAGACGTTGCACTGCTTCGGAGGTTTCATCTGTTACCAAAGAATTTTTCATTTTCAGCAGCAAAAAACCATAAATCGTATCGATAGCCAGTTGAACATCGTTTTGTGCCGAAGTGTTTTTTACCCTAAGTTCGCCCAGCAAACCCGCAATTAATTGAAAAACCTGAACATAACGGGCATCTGCTCGCGTCTGCACCAGGTTCATATGGAAATCGTTTATATCGTCTATCAAGTTAACGAGAACTTGCAAGTGCCCCTTTTCCCTGATGCCTTCCTTTTCCATCATGATTACCAGGTTCCTGTACCAATTGCTAATTTCCTTCGAAGTATTTTCATCGGCGTTGTAAGCAGTAACCAATTTCTGATCGATCAGATCCATGTCAAATTGCAAAGCTCTTATCATGTCTTCGATCTGATAGAGATACAAGATGTATTCAGCAATATTTTCTTTTCTCTTTTGTTTAGCTACAAGCATTTCCTGGGTTTAAAATTTCAAGTTCAGTGTTTAAAGTTGGCCATCTGTTTAAACATTTATGCATTCCCGCATTTTCGCCTTGTTGCCTTGTTGCCTACCAATCGAAAAAACCGTCCAAATCGCGACGATCCTTTTTGGTTGGTCTCCCGGTGCCTTTATCACGCTCGCTCCAACGCATATGTTTTTGTATTTCGAGCAATTCAAGTTCTTCGACAGGTGTTACATCTTCAAAAAAATCGCGAATCAATTTCGCACCCATTCTTTTTTCAGTCAGGCCCAATACTTTAAAACTCCTCGAAACGGGAGGCTTTCTTACCTTAACCACCTCGCCTACATGTACTTCGCGCGAAGCTTTAACCGTGGCGCCGGCAATCGAAACATGACCTTTTTTACAAGCTTCTGTTGCCTGGCTGCGTGTTTTGAAAATACGCACTGCCCACAACCATTTATCAATACGGACCCCAGCTGCCATAATTCTATTTGGTATTGAAAATATTCATAGTCCGATCGATACCGACTGTTCCAAAACTGTGTATTATGTCGATACAATCGTTGAATTTAAATGGAAGTTCCTTCTGTTCTTCCTTGCTCCATTCTCCCAACACATAATCTACCTGGAACCCTTTTCTGAAATCGTCGCCAATCCCAAAACGCAAACGCGCGTAATCGTTTCTTCCCAGTACCTGATTGATATTTTCGAGGCCGTTATGTCCACCGGCCCCACCTTTTGCACGGACCCTCAGAGTTCCGAATGGCAAAGCCAGATCATCAACCAAAACCAACATATTCTGAATATCAATTTTTTCCTGTTGGAGCCAGTAATTCACCGCCCTACCGCTCAAATTCATATAGGTGGTGGGTTTTAGCAATATAAAAGTTCGTGCCTTGTACTTGTACTCGGCCACAAAACCGTAACGTTTATCGCTAAAACTAATATTGGACGCCTCAGCGAGAGCGTCCAATATTTGAAAGCCAATATTATGGCGGGTATTTTTGTATTCCGGTCCTATATTACCGAGCCCGGCAATTAAGTACTTCATACAATCTGTTTTATGATTTATTTTTCACTGGCTGGCGCTTCTTCAGCTGAAGCTTCTTCTTCATCATCAACTGCAACAGCTGCGCCAGCTGCAGAACGAGCTGCCCTTGTGATGGCTACACTAACTACTACGTTCGATTTTTGATCGAGGAATTCAACATTTTCCATTTTAAGATCACCAACTTTGATACCTTGCCCAAGACCTAAATTGGTTACATCAATATTAATGGTATCAGGCAAATCGCTGGCCAGGGCCTTAACTTTCAGTCGGCGCAAGTTGGTGTTCAGTTTACCCCCGGCGCGAATACCTTTGGCATGACCGGTAACTTTGATTGGAACATCGACTTTGATTGGCTTTTCTTCATTAATTTTCATAAAATCAACGTGCATCACCACTTCGTCAACCGGATGCCATTGGATATCCTGCATAATTGCTTTGTGAACCGTTCCGTCGATATCCAAATCGATCAGGAAAACATTTGGAGTGTAGATCAACTGTCTCATTTCAGCAAAATCTACTGAAAAATGGATTGGTTCTTCGCCACCGTACATTACTGCCGGAGCTTTTTCTGCTGCCCGCAGTTTGCGCGAGTCTTTTTTACCCAGGGATTTGCGAACTTCCCCTTTAATCGTTACTGATTTCATTTTAATAATTTACGTTAATAATTATGGTACTCAGTCCTCTCACCTCTGGCGAGACAAACAGCATGCACATTATTAATGGCCCTGCTTATGGAAAAAGCGGTGCAAAAATAGAAATTATTTGTAATACAACGAACTTATTGACTGATTTTTATATACACGGCGAATGGCTTCAGCAAAAGCATCGGCAGTTGAGATGTATTTTATCTTTGTACTTCCGGCACCTGGCTTGATCGAATCGGTAAAATATACTTCTTCCAGTTCCGATTTTTCAATACGTTCGACAGCTGGCCCCGATAATACACCGTGTGCGGCAAATGCGCGTACCGTTTTGGCCCCTTCCTTTTTCATCAGGTTGGCTGCTTTGGTGATCGTTCCTGCTGTATCGATCATATCGTCGACGATAATCACATCTTTCCCTTTTACTTCTCCAATAACCGTCATATTCCCTACTTCATTCGGTCTTGCCCTTGTTTTATGGCAAATCACAATCCCTGTCTCGAGCATCTTTGCATAGGTATTGGCACGTTTTGTACCTCCTACGTCGGGAGATGCTATCACTACATCGCGTAAACCCATTTTTTCGATAAACGGAACAAATAAAGCTGATGCGTATAAATGATCAACCGGAACATTAAAAAATCCCTGAATCTGATCGGCATGCAAATCCATGGTGATCAAACGGTCGATACCCGCTACCGAAAGAAGGTCGGCTACCAGTTTTGCCCCAATCGAAACCCTTGGTTTATCTTTACGGTCCTGGCGAGCGTAACCAAAATAAGGCACTACTGCAATAATTTTGTATGCACTCGCCCTTTTCGCTGCGTCAATCATTAGCAAAAGTTCAAGCAGATTATCGGCTGACGGTGGCGTAGATTGAACAATAAAAACGTGAGAGCCCCGGATTGTTTCTTCGTAACAGGGTTCGAATTCGCCATCGGCAAATACCGGACACGACGAATGCCCCAGGTCGACATCCAGACTATCGCAGATTTTTTCTGTTAAATACCGGGTCGTTCTTCCAGTAAAAATTTTTAGTGGATGCGACTTCATACGACTAATCGTTTTATTTAAAGAATCGGAATTTGACATGTAAAATATCGGATTTTGATGCAAAGTTAAAAACTTTCGTGTATCTCGAATCTAAGTTATTCGATAGATCGCACAAAACCAAATGCGGCTACTGACTTTTGTTCACATCTTCAATGAAGCCAAGGATTTCGGTTTTGCCTACACCGGTTTCGGATGATGAAATAAAATATCCCGGCATTTGTTCCCAGGTTTCAAACATCTTTGTTTCGTAGGCTTTCAAATTAGCTTCGAGTTCCGATGGCTTAAGTTTATCGGTTTTTGTAAATATTATATTGAACGGAATCTCACTCACACCCAGCCATTCCATAAACTCGAGGTCGGCTTGCTGGGCAGGATGACGCGAGTCGATCAGTACAAATAAACAATACAGGTTTTCGCGCTTCAGGATGTAATTGCGCAACATGTTTTCCCACTTCAAACGTTCGGCCTTTGGAACCTGCGCGTAACCGTAACCCGGCAAATCGACCAGGTACCAATAATTGTTAATTAAAAAATGATTGATCAGCCTTGTTTTCCCGGGTTTGCCTGAGATTTTAGCCAGCGATTTCTTGTTGGTGAGCATGTTAATCAGCGAAGATTTACCCACATTTGAACGGCCAATAAAAGCATATTCCGGGCGGTCCGATGCCGGGCACTTTCTCACATCCGAGTTGCTCATCAAAAATTCCGCTTCCTTTATTTCCATCAAAAAAATGTTTGAATGATTTCTGAAGGTAAGAAAAATATCCTAGCCAATATAAACTTCCAATATCTTAACCTTTTCTGACAAAGGTTTCAACTGAATCGATTCGAGGCTTGCAGGGATTAAAACCGTTTCACCCTTCTTCACAACTTCGTTTCCTCCTTCTGACATTACTTCAAAATCGCCTTCCAGTGTCATGTAAATCACAAACGAGTCGAGTTCAATGTAATCCCTGTCCAGGTCTTTGTCGAATTCAATCAAATTAGTAGTAAAATACTGGCAACTTACCAATTCAACAGGTTGATTCAACTCGTTTTTGTAGCTGGTTTTATACTCTCCGGAATACGAAAAATCGATGGCATCGAGCGCCAGTTTGGTATGTAATTCGCGTTCATTTCCGGCGTTGTCTTTACGGTTGTAATCGAAAATGCGGTAAGTTACATCCGAAGTTTGCTGAATTTCGGCCACCAAACACCCTTTCCCGATGGCATGCACACGGCCGGCCGGTATAAAAAATACATCGCCAACTTTGGTTTCATCAAAATGAAGCAAATCCAAAAGCTTGCCCGAACTGAAATACTCAAGGTACTTCCCGCGATCGAGTTCCTGGTTAAAGCCTGAATTGATCAATGCTCCCTTTTCTGCTCCCGCGACGTACCACATCTCCGTTTTTCCGTAAGCATTGTGCCGCTCTTTCGAAAGCTGGTCGTTGGGATGTACCTGTATCGAAAGATCATCGTTGGCGTCGATAAACTTGATCAGCAGCGGAAACTCCGCACCAAACTTATCATATACTTTATCTCCCACAAGGTCGCCCATATATATTTCGATGAGTTCATTCAGATCGTTGCCAGCCAGAAAACCATTGCTAACCACCGAAATATTTCCTTCCACTCCCGAAAGTTCCCAGCTTTCGCCGCAATTCGGCAAATCGCCAAAGTCCTTGTCCAGGAGGGTACGGATGCGTTGTCCTCCCCAGATTTTTTCGTGAAAAATGGGTTGAAATTTTATGGGATAAAGATCGCTCATGCTATTCTTCAATTGTGTTTAAACCTGCAAATCAGAACCTGAAATCAACAGCTGCGCGGGCTTCAGTAACTTCTGCCACAAAAGCAAGCACTTCCATGTGCCCGGGATGAACCCGATAAACATCCAGGTCTTCGATGTTTTCGAAATGCGAGATCAAAGCCAGATCGTAACTTTTTGAATCGGGTTCGTAATTCTCACCAACTTCCAGATATTTAAGTTCCGGTATCTTCCCTTTCAGCGCCAGCAAGCTGGTTTTCAGGTCAGTAATGACTTTTGCCTTTTCTTCGGCGGGATAATGCTTTAGTTTAAAAAGAACGATGTGATTGATCATTGCTGTCTATTTTTTGTAAATTGTGCTTTTATTGCTACGAAATTAGTGTTTTCTTAGCAATCTGTTTTGTACCATCTAACCAGGTTTCGAAAGATAACAATTAATTAGAAGACCATGCTGATAATTGGCATTGCCGGTGGGACCGGTTCCGGGAAAACAACCGTTGTGAACAAGATACTGGAACAATTTTCGAAAGACGAAGTGGCTGTTTTGTCACACGATTCGTATTACTACGACAACAGCGAATTGACTTTGGAGGAACGTCGGAAGAAGAATTACGACCACCCCGATGCCATTGAATTTGATCTGATGATCGAGCATGTAAAAAAACTTCAACGCGGCGAAGCTATCGAAGAACCTGTTTATTCATTTATCACCTGTACCCGATTGAGCGACACCCACTTTGTTCAACCCCGCCATGTACTTATCATCGAAGGTATTCTTTGTTTAACAAGCAAAGCACTGCGCGACTTAATGGACATAAAAGTTTTTGTGGATTGCGATTCCGACATCCGGCTTTCACGTGTGATTCAGCGCGACATACAGGAACGTGGCCGCGACGTGGAGCAAGTGCTGAAGCGTTACAAAGAAACCGTTCGGCCCAGTCATCTACAGTTTATTGAACCTACTAAAAGATATGCCGATATTATTGTTCCACAGGGTGGCAAGAATAAAATTGCCATACAAATTCTGACTAATCATATCTTGCAAACCTTAAATCATGAGTGATGTTACACCATTTGAACCTTGACGAAATATTATTTATAGATATTGAAACTGTTCCACTGGTACCTGAATTTACCAAGTTAAACGAGCGTTGGCAACAACTTTGGGTCAGCAAGATGCAGTACCAGATCAGCAACGGCGAGTCGGTTGACGAGTTGTACGACCGGGCGGGAATTTATGCCGAATTCGGACGGATCATTTGCATCTCAGCCGGTTACGTGGTCCAGAAACAGGGAGAACCCTGGTTTAGGGTAAAATCGTTTTACGACGACGACGAAAAGAAACTGATCAGCAATTTTTTTAACGCACTTCAACGATTTGGCAAAGCCGGGAAACGTCGATTGTGTGCCCATAACGGCCAGGAATTCGATTTCCCGTATATATCGCGGCGTGCCCTGGTGAACGACCTTGATTTGCCCAAAGTACTTGATGTGGCAGGATCAAAACCATGGGAAATAAAAGACGTACTGATCGATACCCTTCAGCTTTGGAAATTTGGCGATTACAAACATTATACTTCGCTTTCGCTGCTTTGCGAGCTATTCAATATCCCCACGCCAAAAGATGATATTGATGGCAGCCAGGTTGCTAAGGTTTACTGGGAAGACAAAGACCTTGACCGCATTGTAAAATACTGTGAAAAAGACACGTTAGCTGTAGCCAACCTGTTGTTAAAATATAAAGGCGATAAAACAATACCGTTTGAAAACATGGAAAGTGTGGCTTAAAAAAGCTGTATTTTAGGCTTCCTACTTCCTCATCATCCGATCGATATCGCGTTTGGCATCCTTTGTTTTTAAACTCTCGCGTTTATCGTAAGTCTTTTTACCACGCGCCAATGCAATTTCGAGTTTGGCCAAACCTTTGTCGTTCACAAATAATTTCACGGTGATAATCGTAAACCCAGATTCCTTCACCTTTTTAGCGAGTTTATCCAACTCTTTTCGGTTGAGCAGCAATTTACGGTCGCGTTTGGCAATGTGGTTGTTGCAGGTGCCCATTTCGTATTCTGCAATATGAAGGTTCTTTACATATAATTCGTTTCCCACAAACTGACAATACGAATCAACCAGGTTAACTTTGCCATTTCTGATCGATTTAATTTCGGTACCCAACAGTTTCATGCCGGCAACAAAACGTTCCACCAATTCATACTCGAAGGTGGCTTTGCGGTTTTTAATACTGATATTTTGCTGCGGATGAGCCATAAACAAATCAATTTTAATAATATGCGTTTAGTAACTTCGATAGAAAAAAACTCAGAAAACTAAACACAAAAAAGTTGGCTACAATGGTAATTATAACATAACTATGTTCCTTGTTTTCGGGGAAGGTCAATAATTCTTTTGCACCTATCCAAAACAGGTAGAAACTGTATAATCCAACAACATTGAGCGGGTATAGAAATGGGAAAAGTCCGGTTACAGCCGAGATCAAAACAATCGGTGTCATCGAATAAGCAACCAGTATTCGTGCAATTTCCACATTTTTCCCGGCTCCAAACGATTTCATCAATTCGGCAGAAATCAAAACGCCAAGATAATATGTTAGCCCAAACAATATAATTTCACGTAAGGCCTTCAGCAAAGGATATTCGATAAAGAAATCTGTCCTCCGAAAAAATTCACCCATAAAAACTGCCACAGCTAACGCCAACATCATGGGAAGAAGATAAGTGAGCCACAATGTTTTTGTGTCTTTGCTTGTTTCTTTTTGTTTCTTCCAGAAAACGGCAGGTGTAAGAATTAGTTCCTTACCCTGAGCTACAATATTTGAAATTGAGAATTTCATCCCTTTGTATTTGCGGCAAAATTACACTTTCTATTAGATTTAAGAAATGATAATGCACAACACAAAAATTATCCGATTTATCAGTTCTGGACTATTCATTCGGGACATTACTTAGCGATGTGCCCAACAATTATTTTTTTGCTTCGCGTTTACGATCCTGAAGAAGGGTTTGTAAAGCAAACATTTCGTCGCGTAAGCGGGCAGCTTCAATAAAGTCGAGTTCCCTGGCCGCAGCTTTCATTTGTTTCTGGGTATTCTCGATGGCTTTTTCCAATCCGTCGATGCTCATAAACTGGACAACAGGATCGGCTGCAATATCGGGAGTTCCCATTCCGCCTTCGTATTCCTGTTGCTTATCGCTGCGGTATTTGTAGCCAATAATTTCGCGCGTAGGTTTAACAATTTGCTTCGGAGTGATATTGTTCTCTTCGTTGTACTTCAGTTGTTTTTCGCGCCGGTAATTTGTCGAATCAATTGTCTTTTGCATCGACGCCGTAATCTTGTCGGCGTACATGATTACCATTCCGTTGAGATTACGTGCTGCCCGACCAGCAGTTTGAGTCAGTGATCGTTCGGAACGAAGGAACCCTTCCTTATCCGCATCCAGAATGGCCACCAGCGAAACTTCGGGAAGATCGAGTCCTTCCCTCAACAGGTTTATCCCAACTAAAACATCGTACTCACCTTTCCGAAGTTGTTCCATCAATTCCACCCTTTCCATGGTATCTACATCCGAATGAATATAGCGCGCTTTTACGCCCATGTTTAGCAGGTATTTCGATAACTCTTCGGCCATTCGTTTGGTAAGCGTGGTTACCAGGACGCGTTCGTTTCGTCCAATCCGAATGCTGATTTCGTGCATCAGGTCATCGATCTGGTTTCTGCTTGGCCGAACATCGATCACCGGATCAAGCAAGCCGGTAGGACGGATAACCTGTTCCACCACTACCCCTTCGCAACGGTTTAATTCGTAATCAGCCGGTGTGGCGCTTACATAAATCACCTGGTTCACGATGTTTTCGAACTCTTCAAATTTCAAGGGCCGGTTATCAATTGCGGCGGGCAAGCGAAAACCAAATTCTACCAGGTTCGATTTCCGCGAATTATCGCCCCCGTACATTGCACGTATTTGTGGGATAGTTACGTGGCTTTCATCAATAACGGTAAGGAAATCATTCGGAAAATAATCCAACAAACAGAATGGACGCGTACCGGGCAAACGCCCATCGAAATAACGCGAATAATTTTCGATACCCGGACAGTATCCGAGTTCACGCATCATTTCCATGTCGTATTCGGTTCGTTCGAGAATACGTTTAGCTTCGAGTGGTTTTCCAATTTCCTTAAAAAATTCAACTTGTTTCACCAGGTCGTCCTGAATCTGATGAATGGCCGATTTCATGCGGTCCTTAGTGGTAACAAATATGTTGGCCGGGTAAATAGTCACCTCATCCATGCGTTCGATTGTCAAACCATCAGCCGGATCGAAACTAGTGATCTCTTCAATTTCTTCTCCCCAGAAAGTAATGCGGTAAGCCACATCGGCATAAGCAGGATAAATATCGACAGTATCGCCTTTCACCCTGAAATTTCCGCGTTGAAATTCGGCCTCGGTTCGCGAATACAAAGCATCAACCAAACGGTGCAACATGGCGTTACGCGAAATTTTTTCGCCCACTTTTAACAAGGTAACATTCGCATGAAAATCGTCGGGATTACCAATTCCGTACAAACACGAAACCGAGGAAACCACAATCACATCACGTCTTCCGGAAAGGAGTGCAGAGGTTGCACTTAGCCTCAATTTCTCGATGTCCTTGTTGATCGACAAGTCTTTCTCGATGTAAGTATCAGTGGTAGGCAAGTAAGCTTCGGGCTGGTAATAATCGTAGTACGAAACAAAATATTCAACAGCATTATTTGGGAAAAACTGTTTCATTTCGCTGTAAAGCTGGGCTGCCAATGTTTTATTGTGGCTCAGCACCAATGTCGGGCGCTGCACTTTTTCAATTACATTGGCTACGGTGAAGGTTTTACCCGATCCGGTAACCCCCAGCAATGTCTGAAAACGATCTCCGTTTTCGATGCCTGAAGTCAACTGCGAAATCGCCTCCGGTTGATCACCGGTAGGTTTATAGTCTGATACCACGTTAAAATCCATACCACGAATATAGGTAATCCTGACGTCAATTTTAATCCGTCAAAGATAGCTTTGGTGTTCATTTTTTCATATTTTTGCCCGTAACCATTAATAAATCAGTGGTCGAACCGGATGCCGATCACATTTTACTGATCTATCACATGAAGAAATTTGCAACTATCTTTTTCAGTATGATATTAAGTTTGCTTTTTATTCATACACAAGCACAGATCGAATCGGGGACACCCCTCGAACGGGTTTACAAAGGTTTTTACCTCGGGGCACACGGCTCGACAAATGGCTTTGGATTAAATGCCAGTTATTCGTTTAACAAATGGCTATCGGTAAAAACCGGATATGAAACCCTGTCGTTAAAATACAACTTCAATTTTGACGAATTGGACATTGAGTACAACGCCAATTTAAACTATAAAACCGGGGGCATTTTACTGCTTGCCGATTTGAGCTATACGCGAAACCTTTATATTTCGACAGGCCTGGTGTTTAATTCATTCAATCCACAAATGGAAGGATTAGCCATTAGCGATTATGCGTACGGCGACATTACTATACCCGCTGAAAAAATCGGGAGCTTTGAAATGGATTTTGAACCCGGATTGAAAGCTTCGCCATACATTGCAGCCGGATTCCGTGGTTTTATGGGAAAAGCGAAACGACTGGTCTTCAATTTCGAAACTGGCATGTATTACATGGGTGCCCCCGATATTAAAATCACGTCTGAAGGATTGCTGGCACCGACCTCAGATCCGTTGCTGGGCCAGGAAGAGTTGCTCGAAAACCAGTTTAGCGCCTATAAAATTTACCCGGTAATTAAAATAAACCTCGGCTACCGGATCTTTTAACCTCATTAAATCAAAACATCATGAAAACTTCTGTTATCAAATACAAAAACATATTATTCAGCGCTGTTCTTATTCTGCTTTTGAGCGCTTGCGGCGAAATGTTAGATAATCCTTTACAGGACGATGAAACCGGTGAAGAAATTAATCTGCTGATTGTTGATTTTAACTTTTTTACCACTCGCATGACATACAAATTGGTGGATGTTACCGACGAAACGGAAATTCAACAGGAAGCACGAATTTGGTTTACCGGAACCCATGCCGATGATATTGTGACATTCTCGGGCGAAAAGGAAGCTGAACACATTACATCTCAGGGACAATTGGAACTAACGGTTGATCCAAATGTTGAATTTTCAGCCGAATCCCCGCTTGATTATACCGTGCACGTGGCTGTTGATGGATATGAAGAATTCTCTCAACCCATCCTGGTAAACAGCGAAGGGAAAAAAACTTTTGAATTATACTTGTCGCCGTTGAGTGGTGGCGACGAAGAAGTACTAACCGGTGGAGAAGACCCAACCAACGACGATTCCTTTATTTTTATGACCTTTGGAAATAAATCGGCATCGGTAGTAGATAAACCATATGTGGTAAATTACTCCATCAGGAAAAACGATGTACTTGCTTTTACCGATTATTATGGTCAGCCTTTATTCCAAAATCTGGATGAAATGATGGCAGCTTATCAAAGCGATCCGGCTAATTTTCTGAAACTTACCATGGATATTAAAACCGGATTTCCAGCGGTTTCAGGAAAAATATGGGTAAACGAGCTGCGTAAAAATGCTCTAATTCAAAAACTGGAAACAGGAAACCTTACAAGCCTGGTAATTGGAGGAAAAAGGGTCTACAATCTCAACGGCGGAGCCATTACCCAAACTTGCACCTATACCGAAGCCCCGGAACCCGATCAGTTTGGGTTTTCGAAAATAGTGAACGAAGCGTGGCTTATATCGCCGGAACCCAAGGTTTATACGTCGCTCGAAATTGCATACACGGTTGCAGCAGCAACGATTGAGCAGATTTGTACAAGTGGCGCCACTATTAAATTTACCTCGTCTTCAAAAACAAGCTTTTCGATATATGCAGATGTGTACAATACCGCTGGTCAGCGCATCCTGACTACTAATTTCAAAGGCACGTTCCCCGAAAGTTTTGTGCTTGAAAATGTACCTGATGTTGCCGCTAAGATTGTATTTAGGAATAATAATCCGGGGTTCAAACAAATTGCGCCACTCGAAGTAAGTAGTTTATGTAGCGGGAACTTTGAGGTGGACGTCCAGGCGGCTGCCGGTTATGTCGAGTACCTGGTGGTATTAAAAGCACATTGTTCGGATAATCCGGAGATTGCGCTGGCTCTCACTTATAGCGGCGAAATGCGAATTAAAAACAGCAACGACCCCTGGCAGGGAGTGGATATGGTTGGTGGCGTGGTCGATATTCTGGCCATGGAACACCAGGATTATGAAATCCGCTTTTTGTGGGAAGACGATTGGGAAACCTCGAGTTTTAGCACTGAATTTGATTCGAATGGAAATTACCTCGGCAAATCAGAATCGAAAGTCACCTCGGAACGAATGGAAGATGGACGGATCAAAATTATGATTGATCATACCTTCGAACAGGATGTTTGCGATAGCCTGAACTGGTAGATCATATCTCTTCTCCAATCGAAACATTATAGAAATCAGTTACCAGGGTGGCCATCATACCGGCAGCCTTGGCAGCTTGCATTCCGGGCTGGCCGTCTTCAAAAACCTGACAATCACGGGCCGGGGCCCCCATTAATTCGGCACAGCGTAAAAATGTTTCGGGATGTGGTTTTGGGTGAGTAATATCATCGGCTGAAACCAGAATATCAACGTACTCATCCAGCTCCAAAATCTGTAATGTTTTCCATGCCAGGCGACGATATCCACCGGTCCCGATAGCCAGCGGAAGTTTCCCGTAATTTTCTTTTAAGAGATTTATCACAGGCTCGATAGGTTTCATTTTATACATGATCTTTTCGTACTCTTCTTCCTTGTATTGCCCTACTTTTTCGGCATCCATGCTGGTCCCGAAAATTTCATTCAGTTTTGCAATGGTACCTACCGCCGGAATCCCGGCCAGACTGGCAAACAATTCGGGCGAAAAATCAATTCCGTAATCTTTTAGAATATGTTGATAAGCCCTGTAATGCACAGGCATGGTGTCGGCCAGAGTTCCGTCCAAATCAAATATCAAGGCTTTTGCCCGAGGGTTAACTTGCAGTTTCTTCTCCATTTAAATCCATTTTGAGGTGCCCAAATTAAACTTTTCCTTTTTCTGCTGAAAGAAAGTCTAATACATTTCATAAAATTTACAACCTTTGTTCAACTTAAATTAAAATTCAATGAGCCAGGTATTTTTGTACACCTTCCCACAATGGGTAGTTTTTGCAGGCATTTTCATGATCGTTTACGGATGGGTCGAAGACAAAAAAGCATTCAGAATGATTGGGAGTGCGATTTTTGTGTTGCTTGGAATTTTCGCCATGGTTGTTCTATTTGGTGATTTTTTGGCTGCCGGAAAGTTCCTGACTCCCGAAGAAGTTGTTGCCGAAGAAATTAATAATGAAATACTGAACGAGGTGCCCATGGAAGCGAGGTTAATGCCAGCTTACTGGAGTTTTCTGCTGTCTTCTGTTCTTTCCATCCCCGCTTTTTTGCTCGACTGGAAAGAGAAGAAATATGCACGCCTGTTTATGGTCCTGACTGCCATAACCGCACTGCTTGGATTCTTTATTATTGTTGGGGCACTGCGTGCTGTTTAACTCGAAATTCAAAACCGGCGTTTTATCCACGATTGGGTATTGAAGTTAAGCTCTTCTATTCGATTTTGAGGAATTTCTGATACTGACCTAAATACACGGCAACATATATTCCGGCAGGCCAAGCGCTAATATCCAACATATTGGTTTCAGGAACCACAGTCGTCACTATTTGTCCCAATGAATTCAGGATTTCGATTTCAGCTTGCTCAATATTGTCTTTTGTCCGAAAGAATCAATTCCTCTCCGTCGGCCGATAATTTAAACGTGGCATGCAACAATCCATCAGTTTCATCATCGTCGGCCCAAACAATCAAATATCCGTTTGCGGGAATTATTGTTCCATCGGGAACTGCCATTTTTGAGGCTCCGCCTGATCATCCGACAAATAATAACCATCGAGGTTCATTTCAAAATTGTTTGCATTAAAAAGCTCGATCCAATCTTCGTATTTCCCGTCTTCGTCTGTTATTGTTTCAGAGTTATCCGCCATCATTTTACTGAGCAAAGGGTAATTTGTATTTGTACTGTTTTTAAAGGGCCCCCAAATCAGGCTATTTGCCAAATCGGGCTGAAAAGTTGTGTTACCGTCGTATTCCAATGTTCCCAACTGCCCGGTTTCAGGCTCGTAATAAACAAGGTAATCCATTTTTCCCTTGTTCACATAACTGTCGTCATCGGTAAAAATATTTTCTACCGCTAAAAACCAAAGTATCTTATCGATTGCCAGAAGTGAACCAGCATTATCGAAATCGAACTCAGAAGTTCGATCCAGAACATAGCAGGCATTTACCAGCTTCTGCCACGAACTGTCGATATCGCTCGATTTTAATGTGAAATATTGTTGGTATCCTGTAGTGTCGCTTCCTAAATAATTCAGAGCTGCGGTTCCATCACCCCAACCTGGAGAGCCACTATTTTAATGACAGCCGGATCGTACAAACCAATTGGATCCAAAGATATAAGAAATTGCGGGTCGTTTTAGCTCAACTCCAAATATAGAAGGGCAAAGAAAATGATATGAGAACAAAAGATCAATATGTTAGTAGATTATGAATTAACTGAACAACTTGCTAACAAGCAAACCTTAAATTAAACACTATTTTCTATCTTGCGCTAAATAACAGATTAGTAACTGAATTAAAGCAAACAGACCGTATGAATCCACAGGCAGCTGAACTGAATAACATTATCCAGGAAAAAAGTTCGATTGTTTTTGAAATGCTTTCCGAGCGCGGGAGGAATATTTTCTTCCCTAAAAAAGGAATATTAGGACAAACAGCAGAAGCAAAAGGCACTAAAATTAATGCAACCATTGGAGCTGCTATTGAAGACGACGGTTCTCCAATGCGACTCGAAGCCATTGCCTCGAAAATCAACCTGGATCCTTCGCTTGTGTTTCCATACGCACCCAGTTTTGGCCGCCCCGATATTCGCGCCAAATGGAAAAGTATGATCTATGAGAAAAATCCATCGCTGAACGGAGTTGAACTGAGTTTGCCTGTTGTAACCAATGCACTTACCCACGGTATCAGTATGGCCGGTTATATGTTTTGTGATCCACAGGATGAAGTCATTGTTCCCGACTTGTTTTGGGGAAATTATAACCTGACGCTGACCAACATGTACGGTTCTCCGATCGTAAAATTCAATCTTTTCAAAAATGGGGGTTTCGACCTGGAAGCCTTCGGGGCAAAATTGAACGAAGGTGGGGTCGGGAAAAAAGTGGTTATTTTGAACTTTCCTAACAACCCGTCGGGCTACACTCCGACCCTTGAAGAACAAGATGCCATTGTTGCGGTGATTAAAGCCTCAGCCGAAAAAGGAAATAAAATAGTGGCCATTACCGACGATGCCTATTTCGGACTGGTTTATGAAGAAGGCATTGCCGAAGAAAGCATTTTTGCTCCGCTGAGCCAGGTTCACGAAAATGTTCTGGCGGTAAAAGTTGACGGAGCTACCAAAGAAGATTACGTGTGGGGATTTCGTGTTGGTTTTATTACCTATGGAATTAATGGTGGCGATGCCGCATTGTACGGGGCACTTGAAGCAAAAACGGCCGGCGCTATTCGTGGAAACATTTCTAATGCAGCAAATATTTCCCAATCGTTGTTGCTAACAGCTTTTGAAAGCCAGGAATATACCGATCAGAAAAAAGCAAAATACGACATCATGAAACGTCGTTACTCCGCGGTAAAAGATGCGCTGACAGAAGAAAAATATAAGGAATATTTCAAAGCCATTCCCTACAATTCTGGCTATTTCATGTGTATTCAGCTTGCTGACGGACTGGTGGGCGAGGAAGTGCGGCAAGTGTTGATTAATAAATACAGCATTGGCTTAATTAGCTTGGGGAATGTGTTGCGGGTAGCTTATTCGGCGGTAGCTGCCAGCGATGTTAAAGAAATGTTCGAAGGTATTTACATGGCTTGCCTCGATTGTAAGAAATAAACGATCTTAAGTATATAAAGAAGCCGCTTCAGCTAAACTGAAGCGGCTTCTTTTTTTAGGGGAAACCCTTTTATTCCAATATCTTTTTAAGACTATCTGATCTAAGCATTTTAACACCGAGCTTTTTCCAGTGTTCAAACGGCAACGGAATATTGGGAAGTTCTTTAATTGCATCTTCAAGTACAAAAACGGTTTTAACTCTTTTTACCAAACCCAACACAGCATCGTTCACACACACATTGGTTGTTACACCAAAAACCACAACTGTTTTCGGATTCAGTATTTCCACAATTTGCCCGGTATACTGATTCCCGGCAAATACATCGAAAGCATCTTTGCGGATGACAATATTACGATGCGACAACACATCGTCAAACGAGATATATTCTTTGTTCCAATCGTATATCACAGGATCGACTGGGCTGGTTTCGGTAATGTATTCAGCGCCTTTTGTACCTGCCATGCAATGTTCAGGAAAGGTGGTTATAAAGTCTGGGGTCGCCGAGAGCTCAGCCGAATCGGGAACATGAAAGTCGGCTGTATTTACCACACGGATATGGTTTGCTTCTGCAAGTGTAAGAATATCCTTCCAAATCGGTTTTAATAGTTCGGCTCCCGGCGCATAAAGTTTTCCGTCGGGTTCAACAAAATCCACCTGCGTATCCACGTTCCAGAAAAGGATTTCTGATTTCATATCTTTTAATTTAAGTGCAACTTAAAGTTATTTTGTTTTTCCCTGTTGCCAAACGAGACATAAAAAACCCTGACGGTTCTGTCGGGGCTTTCTTTCCATATATTTAAATCCCTTTTTTCAAAAAGTCAATAAATTCCTGATCATCAAAGGTTGTACCCATTGTAAATTCGGTACCGTCGGGTTTAATAATCACGTGAAAGGGGATACTATTGGTCCCGTAATTGGCAATCTGAATGTTGAGATTCTTTTTTCCCAGCGTTTTTAGTACAGTACCGTCAGGGGCAGTAACCCATTCGCTTTCATCCAATTTGGTACGGTCATCGTCGTATAAACCAACCACTACATATTTTTCAGAAAGTAATTTCATCACCTCAGGATTTAACCAAACCGAGTTTTCCATTTTCTTGCAGTTGGCACAGGCGTGGCCTTTAAATACTACAAAAGCTGGTTTTCCCTGTTCTTTTGCGCAAGCCATTCCCTGGTCGTAATCGAAATAACCCGACAACCCGTTGGGCAAATGAAGTTTATCGGCGTACTTGGCCGGGCCGCATTCGGCCTGGCTTGCACTCACCTGGTGGGAAGTTTGTGTCCCTCCCATTACAAAAGCGTTTTCGCTTGGTGGTGGAATTAAGGCAGAAATTGATTTTAATGGAGCTCCAAACAAGCCGGTAAACAAATATATGGTGAATGTAAATGTCACGATGGCCAAAAACAAGCGGCCTACGCCAACATACGGGAGATCGCTGTCGTGCGAAAATTTTATTTTTCCAATAAAATACATTCCGAGCAAGAAAAATACGACCACCCAAATCGTTAGGTAAATTTCGCGGCTTAGTAACCCAAAACCATAAACCTGATCGATATTGCTTAAGAATTTCAGGCCGAAGGCGAGCAAAATAAATGCAAAAACCACTTTAATGGAATTGAGCCAGCCCCCCGATTTCGGGAGTTTGCTAAGCGCCGACGGGAAAATGGCAAGTAGTGCAAATGGTGTTCCGAATGCCAAACCAAAGAAAAACATTCCGATCAGAGGACGGATTCCCCCATCCTGAACAGCCTGAATAATTAAAGCGCCAATAAAAGGGCCGGTACATGAAAAAGATACAATTACCGTGGTAAGCGCCATAAAAAACGCTCCAATCAATCCGCCTTTATCCGATTGTGCGTCGGCTTTATTTACCAGGCTGCTTGGCAGTACGATTTCGAAAGCGCCAAAAAATGAAATGGCAAACACCAGGAACAATCCAAAAAACAAGAGGTTTGGAATCCAGTGTGTACTCAAAATACTTCCAACGTTGGGGCCAAAAATTCCTACGGAAAACAGGGCCCCCAGCAAAGTGAAAATAGCCACGATCGACGCGCCAAAAAAGATACCCGTACGTATAGATTTTGCTTTGTTATCGCTGCCACGCATAAAAAATGAAACGGTCATTGGGATCATCGGAAATACGCAGGGAGTGAGAATGGCAGCAAAACCGGCAAGTGCCGAAATCAGGATAAATATCCAGATCGACTGTCCTCCGGTCGATTCGGGTGCCGAAGCTGAAACAGTGGTTTGTTTTTCTACTTTACTTTCTGCTTTTGCATCCTGGTTAAACTTGAATGAAAATTCGACTTCTTCAGGTGGAGTGCACGTTTCGTCGTTGCAACTCATAAAAAGCACATGACCTTTAATTTCAAGCGGTCCTGTCGATTTCAGTTTTATTTTTTGAGTGAGTGTAGCTTCGGTATTAAAAAACCCCATATTCATTTGAAAGGTTTCATCGAAATGAATTTCAGGTTCGGGATTTTTTTGAATCTCTCCTACAAATTCAAACAGTGTTGAATCTTCGTAAACAAAGGTAGTGGCAATAGGGCCGCCTTCCGGAAGATAAGTATCGTACAAATGCCAGCCCCTGTCAATGGAGGCATGAAAAATCAAATCAACTTCCTGTTCATTCTGCTTCGAATTGAAGTCCCATTTCGTGGGATTTACGATCTGTGCCTGTAACAGCAAGCTTGAAATAATCAAGGTAAAAGCGAGCGCTATTTTCTTCATACTCTTAATAATGTATTGTGCGTAACAAAAATATGTATTAATAAATAAATGCTCTAACAAAACTGGTTCCTTTTAGTTTACTACAAATATTCAATAATAAGACAAATTAACCTGTGGCCTGGGTGCCAAAAAATGAGTAATGACATGCAAAAAAAAGAAGCCGTTCAAATTTTGAGCGGCTTCCTCTTTTTTCAGATAATAATTTCTTCCATGCCCTCGTCATAAAAATGATATTCGAGAAGGGTTGAAGCACTGTTAGCTTCTACTTTCACCCAACGTAGATATTGAAAATACCAACGATTACGCGGACTTTTAAAACCTTTTGTCAGGTAAGCCGCCAAAAATGGGTGAACTTTTAAAAGTAATTTTTTCTTATTCAGCTCTTTCAGAGCATAACGCACTTTGCTTTCGAGTTCGTCGGCAAATAAAATAGAGGGCACAATTTTACCGGTTCCATTACACGTAGGACAATTTTCGGCGGTTTCGATGTTTTCTTCAGGGCGCACCCGTTGCCGAGTAATCTGCATCAGGCAGAATTTACTGAGTGGTAAAATGTTGTGCTTGGTCCGATCCTGTGCCATCACCTCCTTCATGTGTTCGTTCACTTTCTGGCGGTTTGCTGACACGTGCATGTCGATGAAATCAATTACAATGATCCCACCCATGTCTCTCAACCTCAATTGTCTTGCAATTTCGTCGCAGGCGGCCAGGTTTACATCCAGGGCATTGGATTCCTGATCGTTTCCGGCCCGTGCACGGTTTCCACTGTTCACATCTATCACGTGAAATGCTTCGGTGTGTTCCACAATCAGATAGGCGCCATCTTTAAACGAAACGGTTTTTCCAAACGAGCCTTTAATCTGCTTGTCGATTCCGTAATGTTCGAAAATCGGAAGCCGCCCATTGTAATGTTTTACAATTTTTCGTTTTTCAGGTTCGATGCTGCCTATGTAATCAGCAATTTCTTCTGACGCAGTCTGATCATTCACGATGATGCTGCTAAAATCAGAATGATAAATGTCGCGTAATAACGCGGTGGTACGATCCATCTCCCCAATGATGAGGGATGGCGCCTGTGCCCTTCCAAGCTTGTTGAACGAGGATTCCCATTTATCGACCAAACGACGGAGTTCCTGATCGAGCTCCGCTACTTTTTTGCCTTCGGCTACTGTGCGAATGATAACCCCGTATTTTCGGGGTTTGATGCTTTGAATCAATTTTTTTAACCGGCTTTTTTCTTCATTCGAGCGGATCTTCTGTGAAACAGAGATCTTATCGCTAAACGGAATCAAAACCATGTTTCTCCCTGCGATGGAGATTTCGGAAGTTAACCGGGGACCTTTGGTCGAGATCGGTTCTTTGGCTACCTGAACCAGGATCTTTTGTCCCACTTTTAACAGTTCGTTTACTTTACCTTCTTTGTTGATGTCGGGTTCAGATTGAATCCGTGCAATGGAAAAAATTCTGTTTTTTCGGGAAGTGGCAATTCGTAAAAACTTGTTAAGTGTGGCGAATTGCGGCCCCATGTCGAGGTAATGTAAAAAAGCATCTTTACTGTAGCCCACATCGATAAATGCGGCATTTAAACTGGGCATTATTTTTTTTACTTTACCGAGGTATATATCCCCGACAGCAAATTTTGCCCCGCTTCTCTCTCTCGTTAATTCTACAAGCTTTTTATTCTCCTGTAAGGCAATAACAATTTCGGATGGAGTTACATCAATGATTAAATCGCTACTCACAACCTTAAATTTAAAAAGCTTTTATATGAATACTAATGTTTATAACAGATTAAACCTAAAGCATATAATGCTTTAGGTTTAATCATATTGCTCAAGAATTCTAAATTAATAAAACTCTATTTCTTCTTCTTGTGCCTGTTTTTACGCAATCTTTTCTTGCGCTTATGAGTGGCCATCTTGTGTCTTTTTCTTTTTTTACCGCTTGGCATAACTCTTTATTTTACTTTGATTTAACTTTAGATACAAATGTTTTTGCTGGCTTGAATGAAGGAATATTGTGTGCTGGAATAATAATAGTAGTGTTTTTAGAAATATTCCTGGCTGTTTTTTCGGCCCTTTTCTTCACTACAAAACTACCAAAACCACGGAGGTATACATTTTTTCCGTCAACCAACGAATCTTTCACTGTTTCCATAAAAGCTTCCACAGCTTTCTGTACTGTTACTTTTTCAATTCCAGTTTCTTTCGAAATTTCATTTACAATATCTGCCTTAGTCATCTCTTAAAATATTTAATTTTCAATATATTAATCGTTTTTATCGAGTGTGCAAAAATAAAAATAATTTAAAAACCCGAAAGCATTTCAAATAAATTATTTTTGTTTTTTCAAGATTTAAAGTGGGTTACAACAAGAATGCACGATTTCTCAACAACTTTGTACCGGTGGTATCACCAAAATAAACGCGATCTTCCGTGGCGGAAAACCAAAGATCCGTACAAAATCTGGATATCCGAAATCATTCTCCAGCAAACCCGGGTAGCGCAAGGTACTGATTATTACCGACGTTTTGTCAAAAAATTTCCGAATATTCGACAATTAGCTGTTGCCCGCGAAAACGAAGTTCTAAAACTTTGGCAAGGGCTGGGATATTATTCACGCGCCCGCAACCTGCATTTTGCTGCCAAAACAATTATTAATGAATACCACGGCGAGTTTCCGGCAACTTACGAGGAGATTCTCAAGCTTAAAGGAATTGGAAATTACACCGCAGCAGCCATTGCCTCGATTGCTTTTTCCTTACCTTTTCCAGCAATTGACGGTAATGTTTATCGCGTGTTATCACGCTATTTCGGGATTGACCTACCCATCGATTCAACTTCAGGCAAAAAAGAATTTGCCAAACTGGCCGCGGAACTGATTCATTTGGAGGATCCAGGTATGCACAACCAGGCAATGATGGAATTCGGAGCTTTACAGTGCGTTCCAAAAAATCCTGGGTGCTTGTCGTGTCCGCTTCATGATTCGTGTTTTGCTTTTGAAAAGCAACTCGTTGACTACCTTCCTGTTAAAGAGAAGAAGAAAAAGCAGGGCGAGCGGTTTTTCTATTACTATCTTTTTGAGAAAGGACCAGTAATCTACTTCGAAAAAAGAATTGGAAACGATATCTGGAAGAATCTTTACCAGTTTCCACTTAGCGAAGAACCACACGAACTCTCTGAAAAAGAAATTCTTCGGAAGAAGTTGCCCTTCATAGAAAACGGGCCGGCAACCTTTGTTTCCATTTCTACCAAAAGGAAACATGTACTTACTCACCAAATTATTTGGGCACGGGTAATACGTCTCGAAATTTCGGATGATACCGTGATTAACAAAGCGCTTATACCCGTAAATAAAAAAGATATTTCTAAATTTGCTGTACCCAGGTTACTGGAACTCTTTTTTGATGAATTAAAATGGAATACGTAAACGTAAATAAATTATATTTAGTGTTAACCTTATAAAATAAAAATCATGTCAGTAAACAAAGTTATTTTAGTAGGAAACGTTGGCCGTGATCCTGAAATCCGGCACCTCGACAGTGGTGTTGCAGTAGCAAATTTCCCGCTCGCAACTTCAGAAAGTTATACCGCCAAGAACGGTGAAAAGGTGACTACCACCGAGTGGCACAACATTGTATTGTGGCGTGGATTAGCCGAAGTGGCTGAAAAATATGTTACAAAGGGCCGTCAACTTTATATCGAAGGCAGAATCAGGACCCGTTCGTACGATGATAAAGACGGAGTTAAAAAGTACATTACCGAAATTTATGGCGATGTGATGCAAATGCTGGGTTCGCCAGGAAACAGCCAGGGTGGTGGATCATCAGATAGCGAAATGGCAAGCAGTAAACCAACGCCTCAAGTGAACGAGCCCGATGTGGAAGAACCCGAAGGTGATGAAGATTTACCTTTTTAATTCAAAATAACGTAATTTGGAAAACGATCCTCTAATGGCAGATGCCATTTTAAACGGTTGGACAATCGAATTTCATCCCCTTACCCCAGGAATAATTATCTCTTTGGTAGTGGTGTTGGTACTTTTATTTAGTTCGGCCATGATCAGTGGATCAGAAGTAGCCTATTTTTCGCTCAGCCCTTCGGAAAAAGAAAAGCTGAAAAAGAAAAACAAGACGAACCACCGTGTTCTCGAAAATTTACAGAATCCCGAACGATTACTTGCTACCATTTTGGTTGCCAACAATTTCGTAAATGTAGGCATTATCATTCTCACTGCATTTATCGCGAATAACCTGATCACTTTTGTAAATGCGCCGGTTATCGAATTTATTTTCCAGGTGGTGCTGATCATGTTTTTTCTTTTGCTGTTTGGCGAGATTATTCCAAAAGTTTATGCCACACATTCGGCACTTCGTTTTGCAAAATGGATGGCTTTTCCACTGCAAACATTGGAAAAACTGTTTCGCCCGGTCAATTCAGTTCTGATTTACTCCACTGGTTTTGTAAATCGCCGAATGCAAAAACACCGAAAGAACATTTCGATGGACGATATTTCTCAAGCATTGGAATTGACTTCTGATCATGAACTTTCGGAAGAAAAAGATATTTTGGAAGGTATCGTGAAATTCGGGAATAAAAGTGTGTGCGAAATCATGAAACCACGTGTGGATGTGGTAGCGATCGATGTTAAAACCGAATTCGACGAAGTGGTCAAAATCATTAACGATTCGGGCTATTCCAGAATCCCTGTTTATATCGATAGTTTCGACAATGTAAGCGGAGTTCTTTATATCAAAGACCTGCTTGCACACAGCCACAAAACCAAAGCATTTAAATGGCAAACCCTCATACGACCGCCTTTTTATGTGCCCGACACTAAGAAGATCAGTTCGCTGCTTGAAGAATTTCAAAAGGCAAAAATCCACCTGGCCATAGTAGTTGATGAATACGGAGGAACATCGGGGATTGTGACACTCGAAGATATTCTTGAAGAAATTGTTGGCGATATTACCGATGAGTTTGATGAAGAGGAACATTTCTTCACCAAGATCGATGATAAGAATTTTGTATTCGATGCCAAAGTAATGCTCGGCGATTTTTACAGGATCACGAATTGCGACGACAAGGTTTTTGACGAAGTAAAAGGCGATGCCGATACTTTGGCCGGGCTGATCCTCGAACTGCGGGGAGAAATACCCAAACTAAACGAAGAAATCAAATGTAAACAATTTGTGTTCACCATTAAACAAGTCGATAACCGACGGATCAAAGAAATAAAGGTCAACATCAAATAAATAACCGGCACCGCTCGTTAAAAGCCAAAACAGTTCAGTATGCAAACCTGGAAGATCTTACTTTTTTTTATGCTGTTTACAGGGTGTCGCGAACACTACACACCCAAGCCACGCGGTTATTTTCGCATAAATTTTCCTGAAAAAACTTATAGCACTTTGAAAGGCGATTATCCGTATTCGTTTGACGTGCCCGATTATGCATACGTTCAAAAAGACAATAAAAACCCCGACGAACCATACTGGATTAATTTGGAAGTTCCGGCAAATAAAGCCGAATTACACATTTCGTATTATAATTTAAAGAACGGCCCGAAATCCAAAAATCAATTACTGTACGAATTGATGGAAGAAACACGCAGCCTGGCTTACAAACATTCGATAAAAGCAGATGCTATCGACGAACAAATTTTTGTAAACCCCGGGGCAAAAGTTTTCGGAACGATATACAATATTAAAGGAAACGCGGCTTCGCCCATGCAATTTTTCCTTACCGACAGTACAGCGCATTTTTTACGCGGAGCCCTGTATATACGGGAAGTCCCCGACATTGATTCGCTTCGCCCGGTAATCAACTTCCTCGAACCCGACATTGTGCGCCTCATCGAAACTACACACTGGAAATAATGCCCTTTTTCAGAACCATAAAAGTCCGCGACGGAATTATCGGAACCTGGCATCTGACAGAAGAACCGTACGAATTTTTGAACGAGATCACATTAAGTATTGCCGACCGCGAACGATTTGACAAAATTAAATCAGATAAACGAAGAGTCGAATTTTTGGCTGCTCGATGCTTACTAAATAAAGTTATGAGTGATGAGCCTCAGGTCAGTTATTCCGATTTAGGGAAACCTTTTCTGGAAAATCACTCGCTGAATATCAGTATTTCACATTCGTCCGATTTTGTTGGAGTGTTCCTTTCTGAGAAAAATATTGGAATTGATATTGAACGTACCGACCGAATGATTGACAAAGTGGCCGATCGTTTTTTGCATCCTGACGAGAAAGTTCATATCAAACAACTGAATAACCAACAACTGGCAAAAATTGTGTACTGGTCGGCAAAAGAAGCCATTTTTAAAAGCTCCGAATCCCAGGGAATTCAATTCAACAATCAAATTTATATCGTGCCTTTTAATCCCGAACTGACGACAAACTTTTTCGCTCAACTTAGAATGGATAACAAAACCTTCAGATACCGGCTTTCTTTCCAAAATTTCGAAAACAATGTGCTGGTATATTGTGTTCAAGAATAAAATCAAAACGAAATGAATCGAGCTCAAAGTCAAATCCTGATAATTTTTGGTGCTTCGGGCGACCTTACCAAACGAAAACTACTCCCCGCGCTTTTTGAATTGTATAAAGAAAAACTTCTTCCCGATAAATTTGCGGTTTTAGGTGCTTCGCGCTCCGATTTATCAGACGATGATTTCCGCAACAGGGCTGACGAATTTCTACCTGAACACGCGTTGCTCAGCGAATTCAAAAAGAACTTATTTTACCAACAGGTGAATACGGACAATGCGGAAGATTTTGTGCCACTGAAGAAGCGGTTAAACGAACTTTCGACATCCCTCCAAATCAAAAAGAATTATATATTTTATCTTTCTACTCCCCCATCTCTTTATTCACTTATACCCAGGTTTTTAAACGAAAACGGGTTGTCGGAATCACACAAGTATTTCCGACGGCTGATTGTTGAGAAACCATTTGGAACGAGTTTGGAAACTGCTCGTAACCTGAATGTTGAGCTGTTGCATTACTTTTCGGAAGAACAGATCTATCGAATCGATCATTATTTGGGCAAGGAAACCGTTCAAAACATGTTGGTTACGCGTTTCGCAAACGGAATTTTCGAACCACTCTGGAACCGCCGGTACATCGAGCGCGTGGAAATTACGTCTGCCGAAAATCTGGGAGTGGAAGGCAGGGGTGGATATTACGATCATACAGGAGCGCTGCGCGACATGATCCAGAATCATCTTTTACAGGTAACCGGTTTTGTTGCCATGGAACCGCCGGTAGTTATTGAAGCAGATGCCATCAGAAATGAAATTTTAAAAGTTTTTCAATCTCTTCGCCCAATTCGCGAAAACGAAGTATTCTTACACGTAATTCGCGGACAATACACCACTTCAAAAATCAACGGCCAAACTGTTCCCGGTTACCGGGAAGAGAAAGGTGTCGACTATCTCTCGCGTACCGAAACCTTTGTAGCGCTTAAGTTTTTTATTGATAACTGGCGTTGGGCCGGTGTCCCGTTTTTGGTTCGAACCGGGAAAAAACTGCCGACCCGTGTTACCGAAATTGTCATTACTTTCAAAAAAGTGCCCCACCATCTTTTTGGAACTTCGGGCGAACAAGGCCACAACCAATTGATCATCAGAATTCAACCCGACGAAGGAATTTTATTAAAATTTGGGATGAAAACACCGGGCGCCGGATTTAAAGTTCAGAGTGTAAATATGGATTTTCATTATTCCGATCTGGCGGCTGATAAGGTCCCGGCAGCCTACGAACGTCTTCTGCACGATTGTATGACCGGCGATGCTACTTTGTATGCACGCGGCGATGCAGTGGAAAAAGCATGGGAATTTGTTCAGCCAATTATTAATGCCTGGCAAAGTAATCCGGATATCCCGATATACGGTTACCCGGCCGGAACATGGGGACCCGAAGAAGCCGAACGACTGATTATTAACGGAAACTGGCGTTACCCATGCAAAAATTTAACCAACGACGGTTTGTATTGTGAACTTTAATCTTTATATCTTAACAATAAGTTTTATTTATTAGAGTATATGGAACATATTACAGAGGTTAGAATTTATAAGAACCCGAAAAAAGTTTACAATGCGATTGCCAAAAGCATTGTTCAACTCACCCAGGATTCGAACCAGAAAATTTTTAACATTGCGCTTTCAGGAGGAAATTCCCCGAAAGGACTTTTCGAAAAAATGAGTAAGAAGTACCACGATAAAATTCCGTGGGAAAAAATTCACTTTTGGTGGGGCGACGAACGTTGTGTTCCTCCCAGCGACGAACAGAGCAACTACAAAATGGCAGTTGATAATTTATTTTCGCAAATTGAAATCCCGAAAAAGAATTTACACCGGATTCGTGGTGAAGAAGACCCGGAAGGAGAAGCCAGGCGATATTCTGCTGATTTGAATGAAAATCTCAATTCCCGTGGGAATAATCCGGTTTTCGACCTTATTATCCTTGGCCTTGGAGACGATGGGCACACAGCCTCAATTTTTCCCGATCAGTTGGAATTGTTAGAATATCCCGAAAACTGTGCAGTAGCCGAGCATCCTTTAAGCGGGCAAAAACGAATTACCGTTACCGGAACTGTTTTGAATAATGCAACCCGCATTTTCTTCCTGGTTATTGGCGAAAGCAAAGCCATGCGCGTTTCCGAAATTATGAACGATAGCGAAGCTGCCAAGTTATTGCCAGCTTACTATATCGCACCAACTAATGGCGAGTTAACCTGGTTCCTTGATGAAGAAGCAGCTAGTATGATTTCGTAATCGTTGTCAGAATTTCTTTATTTCACCCCTCTGTCAGCCATAAAAGCTGACATCTCCCCTCGCCAGGCGAGAAATAGCAGAACCCCGCGACAAAGCCGCGGGGAATTCTTCAGATTAACTGGCGAATTGGCTGTTCTTATTGAACAGCATTCAACCCAAGTATATTTTCACCAAATTTTATGGTTTCCGCAATTACTTCATCCACGCAACCCGAAGTAAGTCCGCAAGCAATTGGATGCTCCCCTGCTTCAGGAAATGCAATTTTTACCTTCTGATCAGAAACCGTACCCAGTTGATCAAACATTTTCATCATGGCATCCACCCGGACAGTTTGATCCTGATGTTCCTCGTCCTTATAATAATAACCCAGAAAAACAGGCGCCGTTACATTTTCAAAGGTGTTCTTATCCATGGTGGCCTCTACTAGTTGCTGCAAATAAACCACAGCTTCAAGTCGGTATTTACAATTCCAGTACTCGCACTCTTTCGAACCAGAATCTTCATTGGTTACACGGTATTTACCACCCATTACTTTTCTGGCAATCTGCAAACCCCAGGGTTTAGAAAGTAAAAACGCGGTGTTGTTGTTGATGCGAATATTGGGCGAATACAAAATTAGCGCTTCAACATATTCAGGGAAATCAGCGGCCAGTTTCAGACTGAGTGTCCCGCCTGTTGAAGTACTCATTATGATTACCTTTTTTCCCAGGGTTCGAGCAAACATTAAGGCTTCTTTAGCTGATTCCCATAATTTATCAGGAGTCATATCCAAGAGGGCATCTTCGGTAACCAAACCATGATCGTATAAACGAGGTACGTACAAATTGAAGCCGAATTTTTTAGAGAATGCTTCGTGTGCCGGGTGGCCTTCGTACCACGAAGCTGAAAATCCATGCAAATACAAAAGACAATATTCTGTACGTTCGTGTACCGAATCGTTGGCCCAAATTATCCGCGCTTCGTTATCGGGTTTGATAGTAAAGGCGGCTTCCTTTTTCTGAACGTATTCATCGGCTGAGTTTATGGTAGTAGTGATAGAAGGGAGATCCTTATTCAATTCAGGCGTTGGAGGCTTTGGCCCCAACAAATAAGCCACAATGAGCAATATGATGAAAACAAGAAAAAAGCGTTTGATACGTTTCATAACTTTCAATTTAGTTTATGGAAAGATACGAGAGATTGATGAGAATTTCCAAGCCTTCGAATGATTTTCTTTACATCTTAAAACTCAATCAATAGTTGAACAGCTTGCCTGGCGGGCTCTTCGTGCAAGAAATTGGAGAGAGTGAGACCTAACAAACGAATTCCTTTGGCAAAACCTCCTTCTGCTTTTAGTAGTTTTTTACTTTCCTCTAAAAATCGTATTTCCGAATCGAACCAGGGTTCCAGCGTTTTACTCCGGGTATGTTGCTCAAAATCGGCATATTTAAATTTTAGTGTAAGCGTTTTTGCTTTCACCTGATCTTTTAGTGCGCGTTCCCATACTTTAGCCGCTATTTTCATCAATTCAGATTCTAATTCTTCCTCGCGGTAAATGTCGTGTAAAAAGGTATCTTCCGCTCCAACCGATTTACGTTCGCGCGAGGGTTCAACTGCCCTGTTGTCTTCTCCACGGCAAATTTCGTAATAATAATTCCCTGCTTTACCAAACATCCGGGTCAGTTCGAGTCGATCAATCTGTCGGAGATCGCGACCAAACCAAACGCCAATTTTATTGAGTTTCGCAGCAGTTACTTTGCCAATCCCAAAGAATTTTCGTACTTCCATCTGGTCGATAAAAGCTTGTGCTTCATCGGGTTTTACTACAAATATTCCGTTGGGTTTATTCACATCAGAAGCAACTTTTGCCAGAAATTTATTGTATGAAACCCCAGCAGATGCAGTTAATCCGGTTTCTTCGAATATTTGTTTTTTAATGGCTTTGGCAATCAGTGTAGCCGACGGCAATCCTTTTTTGGCGTAGGTTACGTCGAGATAAGCTTCATCCAAAGAAAGAGGTTCGACCAAATCGGCATATTCATAGAAAACCGATCTAATTTGTTCAGAGATTTCTTTATATCTGTCGAACCTTGGTTTTACAAATATCAGATCCTGGCATTTTCTTTTTGCTACTTTCGATGACATAGCCGAACGAATGCCAAACTTTCGAGCCTCGTAACTGGCAGCCGCAATCACGCCGCGTTCGCCACTTCCTCCTACAACAACCGGTTTTCCTTTTAATTCCGGTCGGTCGTGTTGTTCAACCGATGCAAAAAAAGCATCCATATCAATATGAATGATTTTTCGGATATTTTGATTGCGATCAGACATGGCATAAAAGTATAAAAAAAGCTGCCCGAAACCGGGCAGCTTTTTTGCGCAAAGTATTGAATTGTATTAATTCAATTCTAAAATTTTAAACTCGGTTCGGCGATTCTGACGATGTTCTTCTTCGGAACATGGTACACCATCGTCACATTTATTAACCAATTCGGTTTCGCCATAACCTTTCGCAATTATTCTGTCAGAAGAAATGCCCTTGCTCACAATGTATGATACTGCCGAGTCAGAACGTTTCTGACTTAACACCAGGTTGTAAGGATCGCTACCCCTACAGTCGGTGTGCGAACCAAGTTCTACTTTCCAACCCGGATTGTCTTGCATTACTTTAACCAATTTATCCAGTTCGATAGCCGATTCAGGCAAAATATCCCATTTATCAAAATCGTAATAAATATTCTCCATGACGAATTTCTGTCCAACTACGACTTTTTCAACCCAAAGAGTATCACGAATAACACCAAATGGTTTACCTACAGTTGAAATTGTTTTTGAATCATTCATAAACCCGTCGATGTTGGTACTAACTGAGTATGTTTTGTCTTTTTCAAGCTCTTTCTTAAAAATAAGATCGCTTAAAACTGAAACGACACCTGCAAAAGAGATTCTTGCATTGGGTACATTTTGCATTGTTTTCCGGTCCATTACTACCAGCTCGAGTTCGTATTTGCCAAGTTTTTCGAGGGTAACTTTATAAATATCGTCGCTACCCACGCCACCTGTTTTATTTGAGGTATAATAACCTATCTCATCGCTTGGATGAATAACGAAAGCAAAATCATCCCCATCAGAATTCAGATCAGACAAAGCATTGGGTTCCATAATTTTATCTCCAAAAAAACCAGCAGCATACAAATCCAGATCTTCGCCATCCCCTCTACCGTTCGAAGCAAATACAAGAATTTTATCCTTATAAATAAAGGGGAACATTTCATTCCCGGCTGTATTTATTTTATCTCCAAGGTTGATCATTTCGCCCCAAGCGCCATTTGTACGTACTGCCATATAAATATCGGTTCCCCCAATACTTCCCGGTTTATCTGAAGTAAAATAGAGTGTATCACCGGTTGATGTAACCGATGGATGCCCAACAGAGTATGTTGGATCGTTAAAAGGGAGATCGGCGACTTTGGTCCAAACACCTCCCTGTTTCTTAACAATAATTATCTCAAGTCTGATTTCAGCTTTCTGATAAACTTTGTTTCGTACTTCCGGATTTTCGAAGTTACTGAGCGTTACAAAGAGTTCTCCGGTTGCCGGACAATAAGAAACAGGGCCTGAGTGATACCCTTCACTGAGCGCATCCAGTTCAGCTACTTTCGAACCTGTTACATTTCCCTTTGCTCCTGTTTTCGCAGAAAAAAGATTATAGTAAATTTTCTTCTCATCACCACTGTTCAGCTTGACAATTTCCTCGTCGGTATACGCCGAGAACCAGAGCTCATTTCCGACAAAAGCGGGCCCGAAATCGCTTTGACTGGTGTTTAAACTGGTTTTTTCTGATTGCAGTTTAACCATTTTTTCGAAGTACATACATTTATTCTGAGCAGCCAACATCAATGGAACAATGCCCATAAAAAGAAGTAAAAATCTTTTCATAACTATTGAATTTAGGATTATATGAATCTACACTAGCATTATTAATATTAAGGAAATTATCTAAATCCTTAATATGCCCCTTATTTTTAACTAAACAACAATTAAAAGTATATTTAGTTTCACCAAGTTAGGGTATTTTACTTAATAAATCAAGCTTTGAGATTAAGCAGAACAACATTTTCAACATGATGGGTATGAGGAAACATGTCGACGGGTTGAATTTTCTCGATTTGGTAAAATTCATCCATCAAAGCGAGGTCACGAGCTTGGGTTGCCGGGTTGCAACTCACATATATAATTCGTTTAGGTTTCATGGCAACAATGGCCTGAACCACACTGGCTTGCATTCCCGCCCTGGGGGGATCTGTAATCAATACATCAGGCATGCCATGTTCGTTCATAAATTCGCTGGTTAAAAGATCTTTGATATCTCCGGCATAAAAGCGGGTATTTTTTATATGGTTAATCTCAGAATTTACCATTGCATCTTCTATGGCCTCGGGAACATATTCTATCCCAATAACTTTCTTTGCTTTACCAGCTACAAAATTAGCGATCGTACCTGTGCCAGTGTACAAGTCGTAAACTATCTCCGAACCATCAAGATTGGCAAAGTCGCGTACTACTCTATATAAATTATAAGCCTGCTCCGAGTTCGTCTGGTAAAAACTCTTGGGACCAATCTTAAACCTGAGGCCTTCCATTTCCTCCCTAATATAATCGCGCCCGCCAAAGAGTTCTATTTCCTGATCGGTAATCGAGTCGTTTCCTTTCGCGTTGATCACATACATAAAAGACGTGATTTGAGGAAAATTTTCAAGCACTGCCTTCATCAAACCCGTTCTTCTTTCCACATCTTCGTGATAAAATGAAAGAATAACCATCAATTCGCCAATTGAGGTCGTACGGATGATCATAGTCCTTAAAAATCCTCTTTGCTCCTTTATATCAAAAAACGGGAAATCATGCTCTATTGCATATTTATAAATGTAGTTCCGGATCTGGTTTGAAGGTTCAGGTTGCAGCCAGCACTTTTCTATATTGATGACTTTGTCGAACATGCCTGGAACGTGGAAACCAAGGGCATCATTTCTGGTGATTTCGCTGCCTTCCTTTATTTCTTCAAATGTTAACCAACGCTTATTCGAAAACGTAAATTCAAGTTTATTGCGGTAAAATGTATTTTTTTCAGATCCAATTATGGGTTGAATTTCGCTCAATTGTACTTTACCGATCCTTTTAAGCTGATCTTCAACCTGTTTCTGTTTATAGTAAAGTTGTTTCCCGTAAGGTAGCATTTGCCATTTACAACCACCACAGATGCCAAAGTGCGTGCAAAAAGCATCGATACGATCGCTACTATATTCCTTAAATTCTCTTACAAAGGCTTCCTCGAAGCGTTTTCTTTTTTTTGTAACCTGCAAATCTACAACATCGCCCGGGACGGCAAGTTTGGTAAAAAGTACCTTCTCTCCTACCCTGGCAACAGCATTTCCTTCTGCCCCAATATCAGTTATAATTACATTCTCGTAGAACGGCTTTTTCTTATTTCGTGACACCTGTTAAAAATTTTGCTGCAAATATAATCTAATAATACAGATGGCATTATCATTGTTAGAAGATGCAATTCCCAAATAAAAATATTTATTCCCACATTGGGAAAACGAACACGTTTAATTGACACAAAAGCATTTTTATGTTTCATTTAGATAGGCTGTTATAATGAATTAATTATATTTGCTATTGATTTAATGGTTGGTTTTATTTTCAATAAGTAAAACTAAATAGGGGAAAGCGACTTCTGTATTTATGATTGGTTTTGTGTTTAGGGGTTTGTAAATTATCAATCATCTTCAAAAAGCGTCCATAGTGCTTTCCCCTTCCTTTTTTTACCCGAAAGGGTATTTTTTTTGCCCTTAACTCATCTTTCGAGTTCCTTCATTAATCTTATCTTTGCGCCAATTCAGAAAGAAAATATGATATCGTTAGACAAGATAAACCTGAGTTTCGGTGGCTTCGAATTATTTAAGGAAATCAGTTTCCTGATTAATCCGAAAGATCGGATAGGACTGGTTGGAAAGAATGGAGCCGGTAAAACCACCCTGTTGAAACTTATCAGTGGAACCGACAATCCAACATCAGGCAGTATAGGAATTCCCAAAGATGTTAGCATTGGTTACTTGCCGCAGGAAATGAAACTGAAGGATACGCGAAGCCTGAAGGAAGAAGCGAAACTTGCTTTTGACGAAGTGCTTCATCTTCAAAGAAGAATTGCTGCATTGACCTCCGAAATTGGGGAAAATGCGGATTATCATTCCGAAGCTTACTTAAAAAAACTAGACAGTCTAAGTGAACTTAGCGAGCGTTACCAAATGATAGGAGGAGATAATTACGAAGCAGAACTTGAAAAAACGTTACTGGGGCTGGGCTTTGAAAGAACCGATTTCGATCGGCCAACGTCTGAATTTAGCGGAGGATGGAGAATGCGTGTTGAATTGGCAAAACTACTTCTCCGAAAACCCGATGTTTTTCTGCTCGACGAACCTACCAACCACCTCGACATTGAATCAATTCAATGGCTGGAAGATTTTCTGAAAGATTATAAAGGTGCCGTTGTTTTGGTTTCGCACGATAAAACTTTTTTAAATGCTGTTTGTAACCGCACTATCGAAATTTCGCTTGGGAAAATTCTTGATCAGAAGATGAATTATTCATCTTTTGTTCAATGGAAAGAAGAACAACGTGAAATTACCCTGGCGGCCTACCGCAATCAACAAAAAATGATTGATGAAACAGAAAAGTTTATTGAACGTTTCCGATACAAAGCAACCAAGGCAGTTCAGGTTCAATCCCGAATCAAGCATCTGGACAAAATCGACCGAATAGAGATCGAAGAGGAAGATACATCGGCTTTAAAACTTAACTTCCCTCCTGCTCCCCGATCAGGCAGAGTAGTAGTTGATGCTAAAAATATCAGCAAGGCATATTCCGAAAACCTGGTTTTGAATAACATCGACATTAAAATTGAACAGGGTGAAAAAGTTGCTTTTGTTGGGAGAAATGGTGAAGGAAAAACAACACTGGCCCGTATAATTATGAGCGAACTGCCATTCGAGGGAGAACTTACCTTGGGACACAATGTAAAAGTGGGGTATTTTGCTCAAAACCAGGCACAACTATTGAATGGTGAATTAACCGTTCTCGAAACCATCGATGAAATTGCGGTGGGCGACATCCGAACAAAAATCAGGGATATTTTGGCAGCCTTTCTTTTTCGTGGAGATGAAATTGATAAAAAAGTAAAAGTACTTAGTGGCGGCGAAAAGTCGCGACTTGCCATGATTCGGTTGATGCTTGAACCCGTTAATTTTCTGATACTCGACGAACCCACCAACCACCTGGATATGCGTTCGAAGGAAATCCTCAAAAATGCCTTGATTAATTTTACGGGAACAGTCCTTTTGGTTTCGCACGACCGTGATTTTCTCGATGGCCTGGCCAATTGCATTTATGAATTCAGAAATAAAAAGGTAAAACAGCATTTGGGTGGAATTTTTGAATTTCTTCAACGAAAGAAAATGGAGTCACTCAGAGAGCTCGAAACAAAGTCGAATTTAGCACAAAACAAAGTTGAAACGAAAAAAGACAAAAATGCGGCTGAGTTAAGTTTCGAAGAAAAGAAAGAAATAAATAAAAATATCGCCCGCCTGGAAAAGAAAGTGAACAATACAGAAGAACAGATTGCGGAGATTGAAGCAAAAATCAGCGAAATGGATAAACTACTTTCTTCTCCTGACAAACTTGAAGATCATTCGGTTTTTGAACAATACGAACGAATGAAACATAAATTGGAGCAAGTCATGTACGAATGGGAATTGACCCACGAAGAACTTGAACAGTGGCAAAACCAGAAAAACTGGTAAATATTATCGATACCACAACTAAATGATACATAAATATTTATTCTTAAATTTATTGGTGTGAACGACGAAGATTTTGTTTTTGGAACCCGTGCTGTGATCGAAGCGATCAGAAACGGGAAGACTGTAGATAAAGTACTGATAAAAAAAGGTCTAAAAAACGAGTTGTTTTCCGAACTGAATCAATTGATTCGTGAAAACGGTATCGCATCACAATATGTTCCGGTTGAAAAGATCAACCGCATCACCAGGAAAAACCACCAGGGCGTACTCGCATTTATTTCTCCCATCGAATTTGACAATCTCGACACTGTTTTACCTGGAATTTTCGAATCAGGGAAAACTCCACTTCTTCTTGTTCTGGACCAGATTACCGATGTTCGAAATTTTGGCGCTATTGTTCGGTCGGCTGAATGTGCAGGAGTTCAAACAGTTATTATTCCGGAAAAAGGAATGGCACGAATTGGCGCTGACGCAGTGAAAACTTCAGCCGGAGCTATTCATCATTTACCGATTTGTAAAGTACGAAACCTTGAACACACGGTTCGTTACCTAAAAGAATCGGGATTGAGCATAGTTGCTGCCACCGAAAAAGGGGACAAAGTTTATACAGACGCTGACTTTAGCGGGCCTGTGGCAATTATAATGGGATCAGAGGATGTGGGAATTTCTGATAATTTACTCCAACTTGCCGATCAGCAATTAAAAATACCCATCATGGGCCAAATCGAATCACTGAATGTATCAGTGTCGGCGGCATTGATGATTTACGAAGCGGTTAGACAGCGAAATTAAGCATTTACCGGAATAGTTCTCTTGAATGATTCTTCGAGTGAAATAAATGTTTCGGTACTTGCAACTCCGGTAATTTTTTGGATCTGTCCGCTTAAAATTGCTTTTAGGTGCTCGTTGTCTTTGGCATAAACTTTAATGAAAATTGCATACTGTCCGGTTGTATAATGACATTCTACTATTTCAGGAATCTCTTCCAGCTTTTTTACAACTTCTGTAAAAAGCCCGCCCTTTTCGAGAAAAATACCAATATATGTACATGTCTTAAAGTCCACCTTTTTAGGATCGATGTGATAACCTGAACCCACAATTACCTCCAGGTCCAACATCCGGTTTACACGTTGATGCACCGCAGCTCTCGAAATACCAACTTCCTTGGCCACATCCTTAAATGGGATCCGGGCATTTTTTGTGATAATATCTAAAATCTTCAAATCCCAATCATCTAATGAACTCCTCAATGTCATGTCTTACAATTTTCTACCAAAAATACCTAAAACCGAACATTAATCCAACAATTTTATTCGACCTGCCCGGAATAGTAACAAAATGAAAACATTTTAAACTTTCCTTACGACATTTACATAAATATTATCACCTTGTTAAGAATAATGATATTTAAATTTCAATTTTCTATAAGAATGACATTTTTTATTCTAAATAAATATATTTACCCCTGGTTTATAACAAACCGACAACAGAGCTTGGCTTTTTTAAACAGACAATTCAGTAAATGAGTGCGGACTTCATTGCTTATCAATGGCTTTCCGCAATATCATGCTGAAATAAAAACTTCAGAAAAATGAGAAATACAGTAAGTTGGTGGCTGATTTTAAGCCTACTTATAATTGTTGCGCTTTTAGGGGTGATTATTCCCGGTGGATTGGGTGAACAAGATCGGTCGAATATAAATGCCGGAGATACCGCATGGATGCTGACAGCAACCGGGCTGGTACTTCTGATGACCCCTGGGCTGGCCCTCTTTTATGGAGGGATGATCCAATCGAAAAATATTATTTCAACTATGCTCCAGAGCTTTATAGCGATGGGGATTGTGAGTGTGATATGGGTGATTGTTGGGTTTAGTATTGCCTTTGGCGATAGTGTTGGTTGGGAAGGCTTTGGGCTCTTTGGCAATCCAGCTACTTACTTCATGTTCCGCGGAGTTGGTGGTGGAACCAATCCCGATTTCGCACCCACGTTTCCATTCGCAATATTTGCGATGTTCCAGCTTAAGTTTGCAATCATCACTCCTGCACTCATTACCGGATCGTTTGCCGGAAGAGTACGTTTCAGATCATACATGCTATTCATGACCCTATTTATTATTTTCATTTATGCGCCACTGGCTCACTGGACCTGGCACCCGAATGGTTTTCTGCGAAACTGGGGTGTCCTTGATTTTGCCGGTGGAACCGTGGTTCATATGTCGGCTGGCTTTGCAGCCCTTGCGGGGGCTCTGTTTTTAGGGCGTAGAAAAGATGCAAATAAAGAGTTTAAGCCAGCCAACATTCCTTACATTTTACTAGGCGCAGGTATGCTTTGGTTTGGTTGGTTTGGATTCAACGCCGGCTCGGCTCTGGCAGCTAACGATGTTGCAGCTTCGGCATTGGTTAATACCAACACAGCATCGGCTGCGGCGATGCTAACCTGGATATTTTTCGATGCAGCTCAAGGGAAAAAGCCATCAGCGATGGGAGCATCAATCGGGCTGGTTGTTGGACTGGTTGCCATAACACCAGCAGCGGGTTTTGTTACCGTAGGGGCAAGTATTTTCATAGGTGTTATTGCTGCTATAATCAGCAACTATGCGATTACACTACGCACAAAATCGAAACTTGACGATACGCTGGACGTTTTTCCGGCACATGGAATGGGAGGGATTACCGGAATGGTACTAACCGCTGTTTTTGCCAACGATGTGGGTTTAATTCACGGCGAGATAACCACCTTTCTTTATCACCTGCTCGCCCTGGTAATTGTAGGAGTCTTTACTTTTGGAGGATCGATGTTGATTTACAAAATTACCGATATGATCGTTCCGATGCGGATTTCGCCCCATGGCGAGCGTATTGGGCTTGACATTAGCCAACACGATGAATCTTACAATTTTGTGTATTCTGATGAAAAATAAATTGGAATTACCTGTAAGAAAAAAGGCCTTTAAAAGGCCTTTTTTTATTTGATCGGAACTTGTCGTTTAAAGTCCATTTCGAGCGAGATAAAAGTTTCTGTTCGTGCAATCCCTTCAATATTCTGAAGTTCTTCGTCGATCAGTTGTTTCAAATGCCTGTTTGTTTTAGTTTGAATCTTCACAAAAATGGCATAGGCACCGGTGGTATAATGGCATTCCACAATCTCAGGTATTTTCCGCAGTTCTTCGGCAACCTGTGTGTGAAACCTGGCTTTATCAAGATAAATTCCCATATAAGCACAGGTATTGTAACCCAATTTCTGAGGATTCACAATAAACTCGCTGCCATGCACCACTTCAATATTCAGCAAACGTTGAACACGCTGATGAATGGCTGCCCCCGATACGCCACATTCGCGTGCTACTTCCAAAAATGGAATACGGGCATTCTTAGTAATGAGTTTTAATATTTTTTCATCCAGCTCGTCAATTTCAGCTGCCCTTTCTTCAAAAAAATCATTCGATTTCATCTTTTTCAAAATTGATTGTTTATTGAGGTTGATAATGATAAAACATCCAAGGTAAAATTGAAATTCAGTTGTTAGATTTCAATTTAAGAACAAATGCTTTCCTCATTGTTTCACACTTCCGTTAGTTTCAAATTAAAGCACAAATGTATCTAAATATAACAAATTTTAAGATGAGGTGCTAAATAACATGTCGATTTTTACAAATCGTTAGTTGAGCCGAATTTATTCACTGAAATCAGATTTTACTTTTTATCTGTATTTCCCCGCAATCCGGCTAATATCGGTCCCTGAAAGTTGCTGAAATACACGCAATTCAAATTCAGGAATAACCGCCATAACATGATCAAAAATATCAGCCTGAACGGCTTCGTATTTTGCCCATTCCTGCTGGTTTGAAAAAACATATATCTCAATGGGCAACCCTTCGGAAGTTGGTTGCAATTGCCGGACCAGGAACGTCATGTCCTGATGAACATTTGGATGCTGCCTCAAATACACCTCAAGGTACTTTCTGAAAATACCGACATTGGTTTGATGACGACCACTAATTTTATCTTCATCAGAAAGATTTTTACCCTTGTTATATTCGCGCAATTCTTTTTCCTTTTCTCTGACATACCCACGAATAAGATCAAACTTTTCGAACCTGCCCAACATTTCCTCATCACAAAATTTAATCGTATTCACATCGATCAATACCGAACGCTTGATCCTTCGTCCTCCCGACTCTTCCATGCCTTTCCAGTTACTAAACGATTCTGAAACCAATGCATAAGTTGGGATTGTGGCAATTGTTTTATCCCAGTTCTGAACTTTTACGGTGTTCAAGGTAATATCAATTACGGTCCCATCGGCATTGTGTTTGGGTACAGTAACCCAATCGCCAAGTTTAACCATGTTATTGGCCGATAATTGGATAGATGCTACTAATCCAAGAATCGTATCTTTAAAAATTAACAGCAACACAGCCGCCATGGTACCTAACCCAATAACTAAATCCCAGGGATCTTTTTTAAAGAGATAAGCAATTACTAAAATACCCGCCATTCCGTAAATGAAAATCTTTATCAACTGGATGTAACCTTTTATAGGCCGGGTTGCAGCATATTGCGTGGTATTGTAAATTTCCATCAACGAATTCAGCAAGGCGTTCACCATGTGGACCCCGATCCCGATGAGATAGAGTTTTGATAAACGGATCAGGATATCATCAAGATACAGGTAAAAATCTCGTGAAAGAATTTCTATTGCATGTGCATCCAAATTTTCTATTTTAATAGAATTGTCGGGGCCTGCAAAATTGGCAGCATAAAAGAAGATCAAAGCCGGGACCAGGTTTGCAATACTCTGAAAAACATGATTTTCCACCAAAATATCGTCCCACTTTGTTTCGGTTTTAGTTGCCATGCGATGAACCACATACAACATAAACCTGCGTGCAACAAAATATGCCAGGTACGATAAAATCGCGATAACAATAAAAGCAACCAGGGCTGCCAGCGGTTTGGCAAATGCTTCCATTCCATCCAGCATCCTGAATTCCTTCAATAAAAATCGATAGAAAAATTGCATGACGTTTAATTTACATTTGATACATTAGCTCACAAATTTATAAAATGCCGGCTATGAATAGGGTATTTACCGCGGTTTTTCTCCTCTTCCCGATTTTGTTAAGTGCACAAATCGATTACAATAACTTTTTCAGAAACAAATCGTTCCGTTTTGATTTCCTTTTAGGAGGAAACAACGAGGAAGTGGTTGTCTATCCTCAGCAAATGAAAGAAGAACCATTTTGGGCAGGCAATAAATCAAATTTGGTGGACACATTTAATTATGGAAGCTATCGTTATCGCGTCTACGATGTGAAATCGGACAGCCTTATTTTTTCAAAAGGATTTAGCACACTGTTTCAGGAATGGCAAACCACTGCTGAAGCCAAACAAATAAGCCGTACTTTTTATCAGGCCGCCATTTTTCCATATCCCCAAAAAGACGTTCGGCTCGAAATCGATGCCCGGCAATGGGACGGAAGCTTTAAGACCATTTATCAAACTACCATCGATCCGAAAAGTTATTTTATCCTGAAAGAACCGACACCCGCATACGAAACCCTGGATATACTTGAAAACGGAAAACCTGGGCATAAGGTCGACATTGTTGTGCTTGCCGAAGGTTATCTGAATAGCGAACAGAATAAATTCGTGGAAGACGTAAAACGGGTAACCAGTTATTTATTCGAAGAAGAACCTTTTCGTTCAGAAAAAGAGAAATTTAATGTGCGTGCAGTGTTTACGCCATCTGTCGATCAGGGCACCGATGTTCCGGGCGAACACATTTATCGTAATACTGCTTATAATTCCAGCTTTTACACATTCGATCTTCCGCGCTACCTCACCACCACCGATATGAAAAGTGTATACGATGCGGCAGCTGTTGTACCGTACGATCAAATCTATGTTTTAGTGAATACGGAACGTTATGGTGGGGGTGGTTTTTACAACTTTATAACGGTTTGCACTGCCGATAACGAATTGACAAAAGAAGTTTTTGTACACGAATTCGGGCATAGCTTTGCCGGTTTGGGCGACGAATATTATACTTCGACAGTGGCTTACGAAGATTTTTACAACCTCGAAGCAGAACCCTGGGAACCCAACCTGACTACGCTGATTGATTTTGATAAAAAATGGAAAAATATGGTTGCTGCCGACACTCCTGTCCCTACTCCGCGTAAAGAGAAATTCAGTAAAACCATTGGGGTATTCGAAGGAGGAGGATACATGGACAAAGGCATTTATTCTCCTTTTATGGATTGCCGGATGAAAAGTAATGAATCAAAAGGATTTTGTCCGGTTTGCGGGGAAGCGATCCGAAAAGTGATCAGGGCACAAACTGAATAAAAACAAGTCGCCTGCACACGAAGCAAGAAATGCAGAAAGCGCCATTTTTACTACCGTCTTATCAATTTCTTTTGAATGCAGATAGAAATACCCTCCAATCCAAACCATTATAAAGGGTTTGAAAATAGGATCTAACAACGGTAGTTGAAGATATTCCCCGGCGAGATCACCCACAACAATAATGATAAAAAGAAAATGGAGCAGGATTTTTTTAATGATCGGTTTTATTCCCGATAAAATTAATATTTTCCCGCAAATTCAGAAAGAACCAGAAAATAGTAATATTGAAGCAACAATGGGGTTAGTAACAAACCTCCGTTTTCAGAAACTGATTAACATACCGATCAACTCCATCTTCAAGCTCGGTGAATGATTTTTTGTAACCCGTGTTGCGTAATTTATTGATTTCGGCTTCGGTATAATACTGGTAGCGGCCACGTAAATCCACGGGAGTATCGATAAAAGAAATATTAGGCTGAACTTTCAGGCTGTTAAAAACCGAAGTGGTAAGGTCGTAAAACGAGCGTGCCTTCCCGGTGCCCACATTATAAATCCCCGAGTTATCCTGGTTTTCCATAAAAAACATCATCACGTCGGCAATGTCTTCCACATAAACAAAATCGCGGCTTTGTTCGCCATCTCTATAGGCTTTGTGATGCGAGCGGAAAAGCTGCATTTTACCCGTTTCGGCAATCGTTTTATAGGCATGCAAAACCACCGATGCCATTCTTCCCTTATGATATTCGTTAGGCCCGTAAACATTAAAGAATTTCATGCCAGCCCAAAACGGAGGCGTGCGGAATTGTTTGAGTGCCCAAACATCGAAATCATGTTTCGACCACCCGTATAAATTTAACGGACGCAAATCTCGTATCTTTACATGCGAATCCGAGAAACCTTCTTCTCCGTTACCATAAGTAGCAGCCGAAGAAGCATACAAAAGCGGAACCTGAATTTCGGAACAGATATTCCAAAGGCGCTGAGAATAAATAAGATTAAGTTGCTGATAGAGTTCGGGCTCCTGACCAACCGTGTCGGTTCGTGCTCCAAGATGGAAAATAAAATCTACATCTTGCTGATGTTTGATCAGCCATTTAAAAAAGTCATCACGATCGATGAACTTTCGATATTTTTTTTGAAGAAGATTGAGATCTTTCCAGGGGTCATCGAACTTGTCAACAAGAATAAGATCTTCGTATCCTGCTTTGTTGAGCTTCCCAACCAAGTAACTTCCGATAAATCCGGCTGCGCCTGTTACTACAATCATTTATCAGCGATTTTGTGAGTACAGTAAAAAACACTGTTTCCTGAAATTTTGCTTTTACCTAAAACTGTTCATTATGTTTTTTATTGTACAAGAGCACAAAATAAAATTAACTTTTTTTAATACACAAAAATATCGTCGGGAATAGCAGAAATAATGCCATTTTTGGTAGCTTCTTCATATAATGTTTTTATTGCGCGCTTGCCTTCCTCCCCTAATTCGAGACTAAAATCGTTAACGTATAACGATATATGGCTTCGCATCACCTCTTCCTCCATCTCCTGTGCATACTGTTTTACAAAGTTGTAGCTCGATTCGGGGTGATCAAATGCGAACTGGAGGCTACGTTTTAATACACGATTTACTTTCTGCTGGATTTCATTATTGTATTTTCTGTGGATCACAATTCCACCAAGCGGAATCGGACTTTTTGTTTCTGCCTCCCACTTCTCGCCAAGGTCAACGATCTTATGTAAACCTCTTTTCTGGTAAGTAAAACGATTCTCGTGAATAATGACACCGGCATCTACTTTACCATCAAGAATTGCATCTTCGATGTCCGAAAAAAGGTACTCGGGTTTATCATTGATTTCAGGATAGAATATACTAAATAGAAGATTCCCGGTTGTGTTCTTCCCGGGGATAGCCACCCTCATGTTCTTTACATCAATGGGGTTGATTTCCTTTTTACTGATCAGCAAAGGACCATTTCCACGCCCCAGTGCACTACCTGAAGTCAACAGCCGGTAAGTACCAGCAATATAAGCGTAAGCGTGGTAACTGAGTTTGGTAATGTCGATAGAACCTGCAATAGCGCCGCGGTTGAGTTCTTCCACATCAGCCATTACGACTTCAAATTCCAAACCATCGGTGTCGATTTTCCCATGAACCATCGCATCGAAAATAAAAGTATCGTTGGGGCAGGTAGAAAATCCTAAAGTAAGTTTCATTTTATAAATTATCTTGAAATATATAAACAAACAAGTAGTTGAGCAAGCTTGTCGGCGTGTGAATCAAAACATTTTTTGTGGATTCAAATTTAGAAAAATCACTAAACCGACACGCTTACATTTCGAAGAAGCATCAGAAGGCTTTCTTTCAAATTTTCGAGGGCAAGCGGAATATTCCATTTCGATGAGTCGCGGGGTTCCACATAATTCGAGATCGAACGTATCTGGAAACAATCAACTCCCATCCATTTACACACATAAAAAACCGCTGCACCTTCCATCGACTCGGTATGAGCCGGGTATTTGCTGAGTAAGTGTACAATGCTGCTCTGGCTTCCGTGGCTTCGGTTGGTAGTAATTCCGCGTACTTTTTTCAGGTCGATCCAGCCGTTTGAGTGTGTGGCTTTCAAAACTCCGTTCTCAAAAGGATATTCATTGATATTCATAAAACCGGCTTCAAAAAGCGTAAGAAATTCATTTTGTGTTTCGATACCCAAATCGGCAAATTCGTCGAAAACGACATTTACAACTTCCCCAATTTTAAGTTCGCGGGTCAGGCTCCCTGCAATGCCAATATTGATAACCTTGTTGTATTTTTTCTCCTTCAAAGTATTTGTAAGATGAAAAGTGGTAAAAGTAGGGCCAATTCCTGCTATCAGAATATCTACGTTGATATCGCCCAGACAATATTCTTTAAATAAATGACTCCTCTCACCTGTTTTTTCCAGCTCGTCGACCAGCAGATTTACCTCCATCCAAGTGGCTGCAACTAATAAAATATTCATATCCACAAGATTGCCAAATTTGTTTGAATTTATGAAAGCGTTTATGCATTCATACTGGTTTTCTCAAAAAAAGTTAATCTTTGTACTAAATTTAATTACAAAATTATGTGTTCCATACCATCTGACGACCAAAACGGTTACGAAAGAGTAGATCTTTTTAACGAAGAAGCTACGCGTCGGCTATCCCATCACTACGAGAATATTTTGAAAATCATTGGTGAAGACACTTCACGCGATGGATTGAATAAAACTCCCGAACGTGTTGCCAAAGCTATGCAGTTTTTATTGCAGGGTTACGAAATGGATCCCGTGGAGATTTTGAAGTCGGCCATGTTTAAAGAAGATTACAGGCAGATGGTTATTGTTAAAGACATTGAAATTTACTCGATGTGCGAGCACCACCTGCTTCCGTTTTTTGGCAAAGCGCATGTTGCTTATATTCCAAACGGAACCATTACCGGCTTAAGCAAAATTGCCCGCGTTGTTGATGTATTTGCGCGCCGTCTTCAGGTCCAGGAAAGGTTAACTATGCAAATAAAAGAATGCATTCAGGATACCTTAAAACCATTAGGTGTTGCAGTGGTTATCGAAGCACAACACTTGTGTATGCAAATGCGCGGTATCCAAAAACAACATTCGATTACCACCACTTCAGATTTTACCGGTGCTTTCGAGAAAACGGCTACCCGCGAAGAGTTTATTAGGCTAATTAGTTCGAAATTGAGCTAGTAGAATTCAACGCAAACCGGCGCCGGAAGTTTGATTTGTTTCCCGCTGAACAGGATGCTTCCATCGTTGGTATTTACTTTAAAAACCGTAATATTTCCGCTCCTTTGATTGGCAACCAACAACCATTTCCCGTCGGGGGTTATGCCAAAGTTGCGTGGCCAGTTGCCTTCCACGCCAACGGTTCCGAGCATTTCAAGCGTTTGGTCTTTCTCGTCTACTTTGAAAATAGCAATTGAATTGTGTCCACGGTTCGAACCGTAAAGAAATTTCCCGTCTTTCGAAAGATGAATATCAGCGCAAAAACTTTCACCTTTAAAATTCCCGGGCAAAGTTGAAATACTCTGACCAGCTTCCCAGACATTTTTAATTTTGTGTAAAACAGTAATGGTCGAGTTCAATTCGTTGATCACAAACATGGCTTTCCCCTTCGGATGAAAGTCGAAGTGACGCGGGCCCGAACCTGCCGGCAATTGAACAAAAGCCTGGCCTTGCTGCACCATCGTTCCGCCTTCTAAATGCACGATATTAACATGGTCGGTTCCAAGATCGGCGTTGAAGATTTCATCCGAAAAAGGCGAAAATTTTGCCGAGTGTGCATGCGGGCCTTCCTGACGGTCTTTGTTTGGACCACTGCCCAGGTTTTGGATCGTCTTCACTGCTGGTGCCAGGCTTCCATCAGCATTAACGGAAAAAAGCGAATATGTACCACTGGTATAATTCGAAACCAAAACGTTTTTACCATCAGGCGATACATCGACATGACAGGGATTATCTCCCTTCGATTCCTGTGAATTGATCAGTGTAAGGTCGCCATTCTGTTCCACTTTATAAGCATGAACGTAACCGGTTTTTCCATCGTTTTTGGCCGTTTCCGAAACAACGTACAAATATTCACGATCGGGAGATAACCGTACAAACGATGGATTGGCAACTCCTTCGAAAGTACTCACCGGTTTAATCTCTCCGGTTTCGGTGTCAAGCGTACACAGATAAATGCCTTTTGCACCTTCCGAAGTATAAGCGCCAACATAAAACTTTTGTAAGTTGGCATTCTGTCCAAAAACTAAATTTCCCATAAAAAAGCTCAGTAAAACCAAAACAATTCGCTTCATGTTTGTTAATTTAGAAAGAATATTTTACGAATATAAAACGAATAAAAATGAATAAGCCTGTTATTGCTCAAAAAGCTCCGAAAATGCTAACACTCGAAGCAGGAGCCTATTACTGGTGTGCGTGTGGCCGAAGCCAAAACCAACCTTTTTGCGATGGTTCGCACAAAGTTACCGAATTTAAGCCACTGGCTTTTACACTTGCCGAAAAGAAAGATGTGTGGCTTTGCCAGTGCAAACATTCGGGGAACAAACCTTATTGTGACGGCACACATCGAACACTTTAAAATCAAGCGATCACGATTCTTTAAAATATTCTTTCCCGGCATTGCAAATCGGGCATTTGTAATCATCCGGTAAATCTTCAAAAGGTGTGCCGGGTGGAATTCCCATGCTCGGATCACCCTCTTCAGGATCGTACTGAAAACCACAGATCGTACAAATATGTACGGCGCCTGGTGATGATGACGAAGAACTCTTTTCTTCCAGCACTTCTACTTCGGGACCCGGCTCAGCTTCCAACTTTTCCTGCTCAATATAAGTTGGGGCATTTTTAGGGGCAAACATCTTGTATTTCCTGTGGTAATAATCATAGGTCAGCACCTCTTCATTCGAGATGATATCGCTTTCTACCACCTCTCCAATAATTAAGATGTGAGTTCCCACATCGACCGTATCAACAAGTTTACAGTCGAACCAGGCCACACATGAATCGAGCACAATCGGGGCCCCGGTTTGCGCAGTTATGGTTTCAACTCCCTGAAACTTATCCATGTCTTCTCCCGACATAAATCCAAATTTCCCAATCAACGAGGTTTCCACTTCCTTTTTTAAAACCGAAATCGAAAATTTTTTACTATCGATGATCTTCTGTGTCGAAAAATTGTCTTTATGTGAACTGATGGCAACTTTCGATGGATGCGATGTAATCTGAAATGCGGTATTGCCTACATATCCGTATTTTTTGCCTGCGCTCTCAGTGGCAATTATATATAATCCGTACGATAATTTATGAAATGCTCTGTAATTCATTTTCACTCTTTTTAGTTTGAGATTTTGCTTATTAATTCTCCTAAATTTAAGAATTGATTTTTACTTTTAACTGTCGTATGCCGACAAGCTGTTATTTTTATTAAAACAATCACGATTTCGGGAAATTACAAAAGTCGTCTTGATGAACATTAAATGAAACGTAAACCAGACTGAATTTGTACCTGACAAATCCATTAAACTACAAATTATGAAGAAAATAATGCCTTTCGTTCTGCTGTTATTGTTTTGTGCAGGAAACGTTCTTTCTCAAACAAACGAGTTTAAAGAAGAACTGGATAAGATCAAGGGAAGCCAGGAAAACCTCGATCACAGGCTGGATCAACTGGCCAAAATGATTGACGATGTGTTGTGGTACCAAAAGCTGGGAGACATTGCGCATGTCGATAAACTTTATATTTACGGGCCCCAAAAATGGAAAGAAGAAAATCCTACTGCCAAAGGAGCAGGAAATCCTGTGAAATTCTGGACCTACGTTTTTATCCCTTCCGATATCGATATCTCAAAAAAATACCCGTTAATTGTTTTGCCACACGGCGGTGTGCATGCCGATTTCACTACCTATTATACCCATATTGTGCGCGAACTGATTAGCCAGGGTTATGTGGTTGTGGCACCTGAATATCGTGGAAGCACCGGCTATGGAAAAGGTTTTTATAAAACCATCGATTATGGCGGTTTGGAAACTGAAGATGTGTTTTACAGCCGCAACTATATGATCGAAAATTACTCGTTTATCGACAAAAACCGGGTTGGGATTATGGGCTGGAGCCACGGTGGCCTAATCACGTTGATGAATATTTTTGATCATCCAAAAGAATACCAGGTTGCTTTTGCCGGCGTACCGGTTAGTGATCTGATTGCCCGAATGGGGTACCACGGACAAAGCTATCGCGACCTTTATGAGGCTGAGTATCATATTGGGAAAAGTGCCAACGACGATGTACAGGAATACCGGAGAAGATCGCCAGCCTGGAATACTGAAAAATTTGATGGTACTCCCTTGCTTATCCACACCAATACAATCGACGAAGATGTGAACGTTCTCGAGGTTGAACACCTGATAAAATCGCTGAAAGCAGAAGGAAAACCATTTGAATACGAGATATTTACAAACATACCGGGTGGTCATTCGTTCGATCGAATGGATACCAAAACAGCAAAAGAAATCAGGTTGAAAATATACGCCCACCTGGCAAAATATCTAAAACCACAAACTCCAATCCGAAACCTTGAGGATCTGCAAAAAGCTGCCTATAAATATTAAGCAAAAGCGATCTCGCTGGGGAATTTATTTTAGATATGGGAAAGAAAATAACATTTTTTCCACATATAGGACAAAACTATTGCTTGATGCCTGGCTTTTGTTTACTTTTAATCGTTTTAAATACTAACACATGCCAAGCCAAAAATTAAAAAGTCAATACAAGGTGTACATTGTTGAAGATAACGAATTGTATGCCCGCGTACTAAAGAAACAGCTCACCGACGAAAAGCTCCAGGTTAAAGTATTCCACAACGGAACCGATTTCATAAATTCCATGCAGGACAAGCCCGATATCGTTACACTCGACTACACGCTTCCTGACATGACCGGTAGAGAAGTATTGAAAAAAATACAAGAGGTTTTGCCTGACACACACGTTATTGTTATTTCTGCGCAGGACAGCATCGACACAGCGATTGAGTTGATGAAAAACGGAGCCTACGACTATATAATGAAGGCTCCCGATACCCGCGAAAAACTAATCCACGTTATCAGCAATATTTATAAAGTCGACCAACTTCAGAGCGAGAACCTGATTTTGAAGGACGCAGTTGCCGAAAAATTCAATTTCAAGAACCTGATAAAAGGAAACAGCCGCGAAATCGATCATGTTTTCGAACTGATGAACAAGGCCATCCAAACCAATATCTCGGTTTCCATATCGGGAGAAACAGGAACAGGTAAGGAACTGGTTGCCAAAGGAATCCACTATAATTCACGACGAAGCAACAAACCTTTTGTAGCCGTTAATGTTTCGGCAATCCCCGATGGTTTGATCGAAAGCGAATTATTCGGCCATGAAAAGGGAGCATTTACAGGAGCCGACTTCAAAAAGATCGGGAAATTTGAGCTGGCCAACGGCGGCACACTTTTTCTGGATGAAATTGCCGACCTGAACCTTAATCTTCAGGCTAAATTGCTGCGTGTGATACAGGAACGGGAACTGGTTCGTTTAGGCGGAAATGAAACAATTCCACTTGACGTACGCATTATTACGGCTACACATAAAAACCTGGCAACACTGGCAGCCGAAGACAAATTCAGACAAGACCTGTATTATCGCCTGCTGGGTTTGCCAATAGAAATTCCGCCGCTTCGCCAGCGCGGTAACGACAAAATATTACTTGCGAAATTCTTTGTGGATGATTTCTGCAAAGACAACGATATGGATCCCAAAAGCATTTCAGACGAGGCAAGGCAGATGCTCCTCACCTACCATTACCCCGGTAACATTCGCGAGTTAAAAGCCATCATGGAACTGGCCTGCGTTATGTGCACCCGCGACGTAATCAAACCCAGCCATTTGAATATGAATGTGGATGAAAACGTTCAGAACTTGCTGGCAAGCGAAAAAACGCTGGAAGAATACAACAACGAAATTGTAAAATTCTTTTTGAATAAATACAATCAGAACGTTCGGCTGGTGGCTACAAAACTGGGGATCGGGAAATCGACGATTTACCGCATGCTCCAAAAATCGATGAATTAATAGCCTCCCCCACCCCCTCCTTTGGCAGCTTAAGCTTAGGAGGGTTATCCTTCGTAGGAATTTACACCCGAGGTTTGAACACTGCGGTCGACTTTCATAATCAAGCCTTGCAATACTTTTCCAGGACCAACTTCAGTGAATGAAGTCGCACCACCGGCAATCATATTCTGAACAATCTGCGTCCATTTTACAGGTGCTGTCAACTGCGCAATCAGGTTCTCCTTGATCTCCTCTGGATCTGAAACTGGCAGTGCATTTACATTTTGATAAACCGGACAAGTCGGTGTACTAAAGGTTGTTGCTTTAATTGCCGCGGCCAGTTCTTCGCGGGCAGGTTCCATAAATGGCGAGTGGAAAGCGCCTCCAACCACTAGTTTCAACGCGCGTTTAGCGCCTTTTTCGGTTAACAGTGCACAGGCTTTTTCGATGCCCGCTTCCGAACCCGAAATTACCAGTTGGCCAGGGCAATTGTAGTTGGCCGGAACTACCACATCGTCGATTGCAGCACAAACTTCTTCCACAACAGCGTCGTCCAAACCTACGATAGCGGCCATTGTTGAAGGCGCCATTTCGCAAGCTTTTTGCATGGCCTGGGCACGCTGCGATACCAATCTCAATCCATCTTCGAAAGTAAGCGTTCCGTTGGCAACCAGCGCAGAAAATTCACCTAACGAATGACCTGCCACCATGTCGGGAGCAAAGTCTTTGAGGGTTTTTGCCAGCAACACCGAGTGCAGAAAAATGGCTGGTTGAGTTACTTTGGTTTGTTTAAGGTCTTCCACATCGCCTTCGAACATGATTTTGGTAATGTCGAAACCCAGGATATCGTTTGCTCTTTCGAACAAAGCCTTTGCTTCAGCAGAATTTTCGTACAAGTCTTTTCCCATTCCGGGGAACTGTGCTCCCTGACCGGGAAATACAAATGCCTTCATATTTTTTGAGTTTTGAAATTCGCGACAAAAATAATCGAAATTCAAAACATGGGCTTTAAATCGCTTTCTTTCGATCAGATTTGGTAAAATTTAAGATTCAGATTTCGAAATTTGTAGCGAATGGTTCGATTTTAAAAAAGACTACTCTACGGTCACACTTTTCGCCAAATTCCTTGGCTGATCGACATTACAACCTTTTAACAATGCAATGTGATAAGCCAGCAACTGCAATGGAATGACAGCCAGCAACGGCGCAAGTGCCGGGTGCGATTTTGGAATTTCGATTACATCGTTAGCCAATTCTTTTAAGCCGGTGTCGCCCTCGGTTACGATGGCAATTACATTTCCTTTTCGGGCTTTTACTTCCTGGATGTTGCTCACCACTTTTTCGTAATAAGCATCCTGCGGGGCAACTACCACAACGGGTAGGTTGTCATCCACCAGCGCAATCGGACCGTGTTTCATTTCACCGGCGGCGTATCCTTCGGCATGTACATACGAAATCTCTTTAAGTTTCAGCGCGCCTTCCAATGCCACCGGGAACAAATATCCGCGGCCAAGATACAGCGCGTTGGTTGCCTCGTAATACTTTTCAGCAATCTGTTTGATTTTTTCATTGCTTTCCAGAATCAGCCTTCCTTTTTCAGGAATTTCCGATAATTCCTTTACCAAAGTCTCATATTCTTTTAAATCGATGGTCCCCTTTTGTTTGGCCAGTTTAAGTGCGATCATGGTCAGCACCGTAACTTGTGCGGTAAACGCTTTGGTTGAAGCCACGCCAATTTCGACGCCTGCGTGCGTATAAACACCGGCATCGGTTTCGCGTGCCAGCGACGAGCCTACCACATTGCAAATTCCCAGCACAGTAGCGCCTTTCGATTTTGCAAGATGAAGTGCGGCCAGGGTGTCGGCGGTTTCACCGCTCTGACTGATCAGGATCACCACATCTTTAGATCGAATGATCGGTTTTCGGTAACGGAACTCTGAAGCATACTCCACTTCCACCGGTACCTGTGCATATTCTTCAATCAGGTACTCGCCAATCAAACCGGCGTGCCACGACGTTCCGCAGCCAATGATAATGATACGCTCCGCTGCTTCCAGTTTCGGAAAAATATCGAGCAGGCCCCCCAGAACAATTTCGGAGTAATCATTCTGTAGTCGTCCACGAAAAGTTTCTTCAATGGTAAGAGGCTGTTCGTAAATTTCCTTTAGCATAAAATAGTCGAAATCGCCTTTGTCGAGGTTCCCGATTTCCAGATCGATGTTTGATATTTTTAGCGAAACCGGATTGTTCTGAACATTTTTCAGGGTAAAACCATCGTGCTGTAAAATAGCAATATCTTCGTCGTTCAGATAAATAACCTGGCTGGTATATCCTGCAATTGGCGACGCATCGCTTGCAATAAAATATTCGTTGTTTCCAAGTCCAACCACTAACGGACTTCCTTTACGTGCAACCACAATTTTATCATTCTCACGTTTGCAAAGAACCGCTATTCCGTAAGCACCTACCACCTTTGAAAGCGCTAATTGAACAGCAGCTTCCGAGGTCATTTCCTCGTTTTGCAGGTAAAAATATTCGATCAGGTTGGCAAGAACTTCGGTATCGGTTTCGCTGTAAAACCGGTAACCGTGTTTGCTCAAGTCGTTTTTCAAACGCGCATAATTCTCAATAATTCCGTTATGAACCACCGAAAAAACTCCATTCATCGAGGTGTGCGGATGTGCATTTCCGTCGCTGGGTTCGCCGTGGGTTGCCCAACGTGTATGACCGATCCCGATATTTCCACCGTGGTTTTTACCCGCAACAAACGCTTCGAGATCCGACACTTTTCCTTTCTTTTTAAAATTCTCGAGCGAGCCGTTAAAAAGCGCTACTCCAGCCGAATCGTAACCCCGGTATTCGAGACGTTTTAATCCGTTAATCAAAATCGGGTAAGCTTCTCTGTTTCCAATGTATCCAACTATTCCACACATATTTGTGAGATTAATATTTCAAGGTTAATGTAAATCATTACGGGAACCTGTATTTGAGTATCAAGTTCTTCAAATTCAATCTTCTTCCTCTTCTCGAACTCAATTCTTACTCCATTTCAGAATTAACCGATGAAAGTCTTTTCATCATCGAAATGATTTCGTTGCCCAAAGCTTCTTTCTTTTTCATATGCCGGTGGATAACCTGAACGGTGTCGTTGCTTTCGAACTCACCACGCACCTCGGCAAAATCCAACTCACGTGCACCGTTCTGTCCGTCAATTCCAAATCCCGTCATTTTTGCCATCGAAAATTCCTTTTTCGCATCGTCGTGCAAATACTGATCGATGCCCAGCACACTCTTTTTCCATTTCTCCACTATCGAAATAATGTCTTCCGGTTCAAGCTGTTCGATTGCTTTTCCGTAAAATTCCTGAAGTGTATCCACGGCCCAGGTCCACTCGAAGTTGTAATAGTTTTTGTGGAGCATGGCCAGGCCTGCGTTTACTTCCTCGAGCGATTGAATACTGCCATTCTCAATCGATTTCAACAAGAAATCGAGCGCTTCATAAGGACAGAGCATTCCCGAGAGATCGACCCAGTAGCCTTTTCCAAACGGAGTATCGGGTTGAAGTGCATTTTTTATTTCTTCGCTATTTTGGATTTCACGCCCCTGCAACCGCGTGATTACCGAATTACCCAGAAATTTCCAGATGGCCATTTCATACAATTCGATGCCGCGATCGAGTGCCCGCTTTTCAATTTTCATTTTATTAAAACTATATGCCTCGGCACTTTCTCCCGACGATTTCCGCAGAGCGTACAGTTTCCCGAGACCCGTAATCATTTTATGAACGGTGTACGGGCTAAGCAGGTTGAAATTAATAAAATCGAGCAGGTTTGAATCCGTGCGTTTATCGCGGCGGGGCCATTTTTGTGTATCGCGAATGGTACCTATACTTTTTAGGTTGATGCCCGGCACCAGGATACTTTCGTCCTTGCTTTCAATCAGGTACGAAAACGGGAAATCGGTGGTATCACAGTGTTTGTAGTGCCGCCCCATTACCAGCGAAAAAGCGCCGATGTGCGATGGCCAAAGCAGGTACGAATCGCTCGTGGTTTTTGCTCCACGCTCCAAAATCCCTTGATGGATCGGGCCCAGCTTATACATGTGGTTACTTTGGTTCGAACCACTGCCGGCATTTAAAAATGAGAACATTCCGGCAATCAGCAAAGTACTTTTATGATGTGTAACGGTGTAAGGCCCCGCAAAAATCGAGCAGGCTTCACCATGAAATCCCTGGCAATTGGCAAAAAACAGCGAATTCTCGGCCGAGTAATGTTTATCGAGCACACAACCCTGGCCCACAAAACATTTCGAAACCAGTGTGGCATCTGCAATCCTCGACCCTGAACTCACTATAAAATCGTCCATGATTACCCCTTCGCCAATATGAACAGGCGCTTCAAAATTACTGTTGATGCTGCCGTTCTTTAATTTCTTGGCGCCATCAATAGTGGTGGCCGGGCCGGTTTTTACATTCAGTATAGTAGTGGTATTTAATATCCTGGAGTTTGCGCCGATCACGCCCTGTTCGCTGCTTACAAAATCAGTATAATCCTGTACCATTCTTTTTAACGAGCTCACTAACTGCGGGCGGTGGCGATACAGCGCCATCATATAAGCCACGTGCGCCGACAAATAATCGTAGATCGGAATATCGCGGCCGCCACCTTCATTAATCGCTTCAACGTGTGTACCATTACCAAACGAACTCTTTCCATCAACGGCAAGGGTGGTAATATTATGGATCACTACATTTTCTTCGACACGGTAATTGGCGATGTAACTTCGAACATTATAAATAAGCGCATTTTTCCCTACTTCGCAATTGTGCAGCCAGGCATTGTAAATACCAGTTTTAAAGGTGATCCCGCCTACAAGGTTCACTGTTCCGCTAAAACCGTTCAGTCGGATAAATCCGGTAAATTTGGTGTTTTCAATACTATCGGGAATAAAATCGTGCGATACTTTTACAAGATTCCAATCGGTGGAAGTACATCCCTGGTGGACCAGTTGGCCAATTTCAACATCGAGTAAATCGCGGTACTGAGAGTTGGTATTCTGAGACATTCTCTTGTTCTAATTTCGAACAAAGATACATCTTAAATTCACAAGGCTTGTCCAAATACCTAACAACAGCCAAACCAACCAAACTACAAACCAAACATATAAACATTTATTTTACTGTATATATGCCATTTAACACGTTACTAAAACCTAACATTATTTTTGAAAAACAAAGAGCACACCTAATCAAACCTGGGCCAAATAAGCCGACAATCGTGAATTCCCCGTGATTTTAAGTTTTTTTCGAAGCCGAACTCTCGCAATCTCCACGCTTTTAGGGGTGTTATTGATCAGGCCCGCAATTTCCTTGCTCGACAGCCCCAGCCGAATGTAAGTACACAGCCTGACATCTTTGGATGAAATAGCCGGATGTCGTTTTTGCAAACGATCAAGAAACCCGGGGTGAATTTTTTCCAATTGATTCCCGATCATGCCCCATTCGATAACGGGTTCGTGCTGATCAAACAAAGCAGAAAGTTGTTCGAGTAATTTTTTTTGCTGAACAGCGGAGGTAAAACCACCTTGTTTAAGCATATTTTCAGCCTTTGTTAACAGCTCATTTTTCTGCGATAACTGCAAGAGAAACGACACCAGTTCACGGTCTTTCAATTCGAGCTGGTTTTGAAGGCGTTGCTTGTTTCGTTGTTCAAATTCTTTTCCTTTCTCCAGTTCGGAGATGTGCCCCATGGCCCGTTTTAATCGACTGATGTCGTGCACCGAGGCCCGCACGCCAAGGTATTTTCCGTGCTGATCGTAAACTCCTCGAACGTTTAATACACACCAGCGAAGCTGTTTTGTTCGGGTTAATATCCGAAATTCGAGCGATTGGTTAACGAGCGACTGTTTTAGGGAGCCTTGCAAAAAATCGTTGAATTTTGTTTTATCAACTTCGTAAACCAGCAGGGGTTCGATGCCGGGCGCCAAAATAATTTCGTTCGACGTAAAACCTGTAAGATCATAACACGAGGGCGAACAATATTTAATGTTTCCACCCGGGTCAAACCAAAGTTCCCAGGCAAAAGCAAATTCGGCAATCAACTGGTAAAAGCGACGCTGCTGCTGCTGCTCCTCCAAAATCGACCTTGTTTCGTCCAACTCGAATTTGAGTTCCGAAATCCGGCTTTCCAGACTTCTGATTTTTTCGATGAGTTCCCTGTTATCGCCCGAATTGGACATCAATTTTTACTTCAATATTCTGTTTTATCCATTTTAGCTTTCCACTTCTCAAAAAGCGGTAGTCCTTCGTCGCGGATCAGGTTGACGAATTCTATCTTACGATCTTCGATTTTCAGGTCAAGTTCATCGTAAATAAACTGGTCGTCGAAACTTGCGGCGGCGGCATCTTCCCGGTGGCAGGCATAATATACTTTTTTAGGGCGAGCCCAGTAAATGGCCCCCAAACACATCGGGCAGGGTTCGCAGGAAGTATAAATCTCGCAATCGTCAAGCTGAAAAGTGCCAAGTTTTTTGCAGGCTTCACGAATGGCAATTATCTCGGCGTGAGCAGTAGGATCGTTATCCGAAGTAACCCGGTTAAAACCTTCTGCTATGATTTCGCCATTTTTTACCACCACTGCTCCGAAAGGCCCACCAGAATTGGTTTCCATTCCTTTTTCTGCCAACCGAATGGCAGCGCGCATATGTCTTTTATTTGATTCGGTCATAAATATTGCTCCACATAAACAAAAACCTTCAAAAGTAACATTCGGACAATGAAATAACAAATACAACGAAATCCTTCTGTATAAAACTTATTTTTCGGAATGGCCCTTTTTAACTGCCGGGCGAAGAATCAGCCTCAGCGACTGGTCGTAAGTCATATAATTCCATAACCAGTTGATAAAAATTACCAGCCTGTTTTTCACGCCAACTATCGACATGAGGTGAACAAACATCCAAACCAGCCAAGCCGGAAAGCCTGCAAATTTTAAGTATGGCAGATCGACCACCGCTCGGTTTCTACCTACGGTTGCCATCGAACCTTTGTCGGAATAAACAAAAGGGTTCAGTTCTTGCTTCTGCTCAATTCTGAAAAGATTCAGGGCCAGGTTATCGGCCATTTGCAAGGCCACCTGAGCCACCTGTGGGTGACCGTGCGGATATTTTTCGGTTTCCATATAAGCAATGTCGCCAATAGCATAAATATTGGTAAAGCCATCAATACGATTAAAACGGTTCACCCGAAGCCGATTGCCACGAACCACACAACCCGGATTCAATCCCCCGGGCATTTGACCTTTTACACCGGCAGCCCAAATCAAGGTACTGGTTTCAAAATTCCCTCGGTCTTCGAGCCCCACTTCGCGGCCATCGTAATGCGTTACTTTGTGTTCGAGTTTTACATCAACTCCCAGCTTACTCAGGTATCGAAAAGCCTTTTCCCCGGCCTCGCGGCTCATCCCGTGCAATAGCTGTTGATTGGCTTCCACCAGCGTAATACTCATATGATTAAAATCAAGCTCGGGATAATCTTTCGGCAGCACAAATTTGCGCATTTCAGCCAGAGCGCCGCACACTTCTACACCGGTTGGTCCGCCACCCACTACCACGATATTCAGCAATCGTCGCTTTTCCTGTTCATCCCGCAGCGTTACCGCTTTTTCAAAATTTTCGAGCAAAGTATTTCGTAGATACAAGGCTTCAGGAACCGACTTCATTGGAATACTATTTTTCTCAAAACTATCCATTCCAAAAAAATTGGTAGTCGCACCCGTGGCAATCACCAGGTAGTTGTAGCGTACGGTTCCCAACGAAGTTTCGATGTGCTTTTTATCAACGTCTATTTTTTCAACCTCTGCAATACGGATAAATACATTTTTTACTTTCTGAAAGACCTTACGCAATGGAAATGAAATGGAACTTGGTTCGAGACCGGCGGTGGCCACCTGGTAAAAAAGAGGTTGAAACTGGTGATAGTTATTACGGTCGATCAGAACAATCTGAAAATCTTGTTTGTAAAGTTTTCGGGCCAGTTTTAATCCGGCAAAACCTGCCCCGATAATCACTACTCTGGGTTGCTTTGTTTCAGGTATATTTACGGGCATTATTCATTATTTTATCTCACGAACAACGCAGGTGCCCGAAAGTTTGAGAAACAACTACGGTTTAACAATCATTTAAGAAAGATTAATTTTCCGAGGTGCTGAGAAGCCAATTTAGTGCATTGACTACCAGATGATTTTGCATTTCGTTTTTAAAGGTGAACGAAAGTTCACGGTTCGTTCCGCTGTCGTAATCAATATCGTTATGTCCCATGTTTATGTAGATCATCCTGTAATTGAGATTGGCCCACACAACAGGATAATAACCTTCGTACCAGGTTTCGTGCGGTTTGGGTCCGGTTCCCAAAGGAAAGCTTGAGGAATCGATCGAAACCAGGATTTTAATATCCTGATTTTGACGAAGATCATGCTCCCAGCGATACCATTCGTTTGGCGAAGAATTAAAAGTTTCGGGTAAGTTTTTCGCCACCGGATGCTCTCTGTCTTCCACTTTCAGAACAGCAGAAGTTGGGTTCCAGGTGTTGCTTACATACTGTCCCGAGCCGAGAAAAGTATCGTGGTACCAATTCCAGTCTTGTGGAAAAGTGGACGGTGATAGTGCAAAGGCACAAAAATGAATTATTCGTCGCGAAGTTCAGCAACCAGTGTTTTCTTTTGAAGCGAAAACCAACTCAGCGCCGTAATCCAGATAATCCCGTTCAGTACAATTAAGGCAACCGACCAAAGAACCGTTGAAATTGAAACATCGGTATTTGTCGACAAAAACGATGGCAAAGTTGCCAAAACAGCGGTTACAAAACCGATCAAAACGCCACTCAACAAAAGAATGATGTATTCGCCCGCCAATGTTTTAAAAAGAGTATTTATCCTAAATCCAACAGCCTGCATCAATGCGACCTCACGTTTTCGTTCAAGCAAGGTACGCGCTAAAATTACAGCCAGCCCTATGGTCCCGAGGATTAAACCAAGAGTTCCCAAAGCCAAAAAAATCGAAAGATAGGTGTTGGTTACCGAATAGAATTCCACCAGTCGTTTGGCTGCCAGTTCCATTTCCCAGCCGTAATCGCGGAAAGCAGACTGCAATTCATCTCCAATCGCCTGTTCATTTTCCGATGCCCCTTCCACAAGAAAAAGGTTGGAACCACTGCTGCCCGGGTAATTTTTCAGAAAGTTTTTATTCGATATAATTACGTATCCCTGGAAAATCGACGGTGCCGTACCAGCCATTAGTTTTAGTTTCAAGGTGTCGCCCTGTTCATTTTGGTATAACAGCACATCGCCTATTTTTTTCTCAAGTCCCCACTGGATCACGGTTTGATCGGCAATTGCGGGTATAGTTCCGTCGGCTGGCTCCTGTTCCAACAAAGTCCATGGATCACCTTCAAAGCCCTTTGTTTTTGCTGCAAACGAAAACCGTCCTTTCAAAGCTTCAGGGTCGACCCCCAAAATAGCAGGTTGCGCAATCCGGTTCAGGTTGAGGCAACTGGCATTGTCGCCATCGAGTTTTCGGAACTGGACCACTTCGAAATTTTCGGTCAACCCTTCCTCAGCCCTTTTTACCGGATCGTTGATATCGAATAAAACCGGCATCGTAGTTTCGGCAAAATATAAAAACCCGCCGGTACCACTGTTTTTATTTTGTGCGTTGGCAAACAGGTCGAGTTTATTCGAGCCCGTAGAAACCGTGATAAAAGTTCCCAAAGCAAACAATATAACGATCGTAAGCGAACGCCTGATATTCCGTGTAAGATTTAGCCGGGCAAGTTTTGCAGTGTTAAACTGCGCGCGCTTTCCATTTTCCTGGTGTAACAAGAGTTTGCGGGTGAGCAATAAAAATCCAATCAGCAACAAGCCTCCTGAAGTAAAAAACATCGACTGATCTTGTTTCGGGCCTGTAAACTGCCAGCCCAAAATGCCTAAAGCGGCCACCATCGAAATCCAGAGTATTGCGTTATACAGGATTTCGATTTTTTTGTTTCTGTTTGTTTCCAGCGACTTTTGCAATTCAGAAATTTGCTTTTTCTGAAACCTGCGAACCGCTAAATAAATTGCCACCAGCGAAACCAACACGCTGATTGCAAAACCTAACGCAACGGTTGCGGGCAGAATACTGATTCCGAGCACATTGGTGCGCACGATATCGTACCAAAGTGTGTTTAGCACCCGAAACACGAGTTGTGTGTAAAATACCGAAATCACGGTACCAAGAACTGCTCCGAGAAGAGCCGTTGCAAGTCCTTCAGACAGATAAAAACGGCGAATTTGTTTTTGCTGAAAACCAAGAGCAGCCAGCAAACCAATTTGAGATGAACGGGTTTCCAGGTTAAGCCGGAACAGTAGCGCTGTAAGAACAATTGCTGCTATCAGTATAAAGAAACTCAGCCCAATAAATAAGCCGCTAAAATCGGTTCCGTTTTGAGCAGATTCAACACCTTGCTCCCGTATGGGTTCCACCAGCATTCCCAAATCCGCAGCACGAATATTTTCGGCAAAAACGGCTTTGTATTGCTCCTTATCGAAAGATGCTGCCGGATAACGAACGGCAGTGTAATTCCCAAATCGGTTCGACCACAATTTTAAAGCAGTATTTACTGAAACAAAAGCTTTTGGAGTTCCTTTGTAATCGTCCCAGTACTTTTCATCTTTATCACGGATGGCGTCCAAATCGATTGGGACACCAGCTTCCCACTCGCGGCAATGCCCGGCGTCTGAAAGCCCGGGTAGGTTTGGCACGCGCCCGGGGTCGCACAGTGGCGACGACATCGGAATTATTTCCTTTAAAACAAAACCAGCTTCCTTTACACGCAATTGTCTAAGTGGGCCAATTTCAAAATATTTCATTTGGATCGAATCGCCAACCGAAGCCTTCAGATCACTGGCTGCCCAACGATTCAGTACAATTTCATTTCCAGACAAGCCTGAATCAATTGTTGAGACGAATGAATAAGGAATTGATCGTGATTGATGGAGATTGATGGAGAATGACCGAGATTGATTGTCTGTTACGCCCGAGGCTTGTAGCTCATGGCTTGTGGTTTCTTCGGAAATCTCGTTTACGAAGTAGGTCAACACCGGTTCTGCCCCGGGCAATTTCTGCAAGGTCACGGCCACTTTATCTTCCATAAAAACACGTTCGGTTGAAACCTCCACTTCGCCGGTCCGTTCAATATTTTTTAGCTGAAGCCCGGCATCTTCCGGAGTCAGACAAGAATTTACGGTTTGAAGAATATCGTTGTTTTGAAGTTGGCCCACCACCAGAATCTGGTTGGCTTTTCTTTCAAATCCCATCAAACGGTTTAGCCGGTCGATGGAAATAAAAATATTGTATGGAGCAGTTTGTGAGTTCTTTAGATTGAACCGGCCAAGTTCGTCTTTTGTTGCAATCTTTTTGATAGTGGCACGCACGGTTACGCTTGTTTCTTCAGCCGAAACAAACGGTGCGTTCATCGGAATCAGGCTGGCTTTTTTTATCCTCACCAGGAGGTTATCGTTTTCTGTCACCTGAAGTTTTTCAGCAAGGTTCTCACTAATTGCGATTTCGTTTTGCTGCAAATTGGCAAACCAGGCTGCATCCGAAACTTTTTCAAAATCTTTGTCTACCCCAATTACCTGCACTTTGTTCACACGTTGCTGTCCTCCGTCGGCTACCGCCATTCCTTCGAGTAACAAAACCGAAGTAGCTTTAATTTCCGGATTTTTAGCTTCCATTTCGGCAGCCATTTCCTGTCTGAAATAACGTTCCTTCACCGTAACCAGATGAGTGGTTTCGCCCAATCGATAAAAGGTAGCTTGCGTGAGGCTGTGCCGCACCGAGTCGCCGATAATCAGCGATCCGGTGAGAACCATTGTACTTACAGCCACTCCAAGTGCCACCAGCAGGTTGGCTTTAAAATAGTGTAAAAAAGATTTAAGTATAAATTGTAGTCGTGTCATACCCCTTTGTCCTTCGGACATCTCCCCCGTGGGGAGAGTTTTCTTATTTTAATTCTTTTCTGTTATTCCCGCCTCTTATCTAACCAGTTGCCCGTTCTTTAAAATTAGCTTATAATCCATTTTATCAGCCATTTCAGCCGAGTGAGTCACAGTTACCAAGGTTACATTTTCCTCTTCACCCAGTTTGATCAGTAATTCGGTTAATGACGTGGCGTTGGCTTCGTCAAGCGCACCAGTAGGCTCGTCTGCCAAAATCAGTTCAGGTTTGTTAATCAGAGCACGAACAACGGCTGTGCGCTGGCATTCTCCCCCCGACAGTTCCGCAGGTTTTTGGTTGCGTTGATCCCAAATACCAACCTTTCGAATCAGGTATTGGGCCCACTCGCTGGTTTCCTTGTTTATTTTTCCTTGTGGTAAAACCGGCAAAAGCACATTCTCCCAGAGTGTGAGTTGTGGCATCAAATGGTGCATTTGAAACACAAAACCAAGATGACGGTTTCTGAAATCAGCCAGTTGTGTTTTCGAATAGCTGGTGATATTCTTTCCATCAAAAATAACATCGCCGGAATCGGGCAGATCAAGAGCGCCAATAAGGTTGAGTAAGGTAGTTTTTCCTGAACCGCTCGGTCCAATAATAGCCAATTTGCTTCCCCGTTCTATTTTCAGATTTAGCTTTTCGAGCACGGGCCGGTAACTGTGTGTTCCGGGCTCGCCGTATCCTTTTGTTATGTTTTTTAGTTGTAATAACATTTTTTCTTTTGTTCCTCTGCATCTCCTCGGTGTGCTTTGTGGTTAAAAAAGTCTTAAACCACAGAGAACACGGAGATTTCTCAGAGATTAATTTCTCAGACTTTCGTATAAAGTTATAATTTCTTTGGTGTGACTGTGAATATTAAACTTTTTGCGTGTGCCTTCATAACCGGCCTGGCTTAGTATTTCGAGTTGATCCTGATCACTTAACAATCCGGCCCAGGTTTCAGCCAGTTTCTGTGGGGTATTAGGCATATAGGTTACACCTCCTCCTGAAATTTCGATGATCTCGGGAAAGGCCCCCAACGCTGGCTGTACCACCGGAACTCCCGATGCCATTGCTTCGAGCAAATACATTCCAAAAGCCTCGCCAATGCGCACCGGCACTGAAACCAGTTGTACCTTTTTAAAGAAATCGTTTACTTCTTTTCCTTCAAAATCGGGCAAAATTTCGAAAGCGTCCTGTAGGTTGTTTTCTTTCAGTTTACGTTTTTGTTCTTTATTGAATTTAGCATCATCGCCGGTTGAACCGCCTGTTGCAATCAGTTTTACATCTTCAAAACCGGGTTTCTTTTTCATTTCTATAAAAGCATCCACCACAATGTCGAATCCATCTTTATGGCACATACGTGAGATATAGCCCACATTTCTTGGCTTTTCACGAACCGATACGAACTCGTAATCTTCAACATCCACCCCCAGATGAATGGTTTTCAACTGTTCGTCCTGCAAATTCATCCGTTCCTTCATCACCCCGGCAAAAAAGTCGCTCACCGAAACCAGCTTATCCACATCTTTGGCACGTTCGTGCATCAGGTCCCAAATGCGTTTCTGGAACTGAGGTTTCATGGGGTCGATCCACACATCTTCATCTTGCAACGTGCATAATACCGGAACCCCGATCCGTTCTTTTAAGCGTCGGGCCAATCCAAGCAATAAGGCATTCGAAATGTGAATAATATCAGGGTTGCAATGTTCGGCAATCCAGTTTACCATGTGATCGAGCTCGTCTTTCTGCTCTCCTTCCTCGCCCAGCAACATCGAAACCGTCATGTCTTCCAAGCCTTTTGCATTTGTTGAACCAGCCATCGAAGCTGCCATTTTTATCATGGGTTTCGAGTTGAGCAAACGATCGAACCACGGCGGCGCCTTTCTAAAAATTGGGTACAGTTGTTTCAGATAAGTACTGATGGCGCCATAGAAAATCGGTATCTCTGAAATATCGTGTTCGTCGGCAAATAAAGGCAGGTACATCGGAATTTTGGTCACCTGATGACCCTCTGCGCGCAATGCATTAAAATATTTGCTGTCGCGTAAACAGTTTCCGCAGTAAAAACTACCACCCGATCCGGGTATAATTTGAATGATGTTCATAATGTCCCCTCCAACTCCCCAATGGGGAGAGATTAGCTGTATTTTCGTTTATAATTTCTCAAAAAGGAGCACCTTCTGTTTCTCCCCTTTACGGAGATTAAAGAGGGGCTCCAAAACAATACACATTTCCATCGTAGGCGCCCACAAATATTTTCCCATCGGCTACGGCAGGATTATTAATGATTTGCCCACCAAGTTCATAAGTCCAAACGGGTTTTCCGTCCGAAAGGTTCACGATGGCTAAATCGCCACGCATGTTTGCCACAAGTACCCTATCTTTTACAACCACCGGCGAAGCTTCCACATGCTTGCCGGTATTGTATTCCCAAAGCTTTTCGCCTGTATTTTTATTAAAACAGTACAGAAATTTATTGTGATTGGCGGTCAGTACCATGTTCCCGATTAACGCAGGTGAGGCGATAAACTGCAACTTCGTTTTGTCGTCCTGCCACACCCAGGTGGTTTTATCAGTTTTAAGATCAACCTGGAAAAAACGCCCGTCGTAATCGCCAATGTAAGCTTTGTCTTTTTCTACTGCCACTGAACCGGCTACATATGTTGCGACATTAATTTTTTTCACCAGTTTACCGGTAGCTATGTCAACCAGGTGAAGAAACCCGTCGCAACCGCCAAACATCGCCATGCCATCTTCGCAGGCAGCTGCTCCGTTTATAAAATTGTTTGATTCGTATTTCCAGAGGCCTTTCCCGGTTTTGGCATCCACGCAGTGCAGGTAGTAATCGTAACTTCCCACTACAATGTGTGTTTTATCGCCCACTTTCCACCAGTTCGCCGAACCAATAATCTGGTTTTCGCACTCGTATTCCCAGAGTTTTTCCCCTGAATTTAATTCGAGGGCGTACAATGAACCATTCAGATTGCCAATGTAAACCACATTTTCATGGATCAGCGCCGACGCTTCTATCGAGTTCGAAGTCTCGAATTTCCACAACAGTTTACCATTTGTATCGGTACAATAAACATAGCCATCTGTCGATCCGATTACCACTTTGCCATTGGCCACCACCGGGGCCGATTTTATGTTATCTCCGGTTTGAAAGGTCCATAATAATTTTGGCTTGTCGGGTAAAGTTGTTCCTGAAATCCCGGTCAGATGCTGGTCGCCACGAAAGATGGTCCAGGAGGAAGTTGGCTGGGCAATTACATTGAGTGTCAGTAAAACCAAAAATGATATTGACAGTATATTTTTCATATTTCTAAACGTCTTTGAACCTTGTCATTCTGAATGAAGTGAAGGATCTGTTACACATTTCTCTGTCGTTCCTCCATCGAAATGACAATTGAGTTATTCTTTTAAACTTATAGCCCCCGTTGGGCAGCTTTTCGCCACTTTTACTGCTGTGCCGGTAAGTCCTTTTTCCAGGGCTTCTTCAAAAGGAACACCCACTACCACATCAAATCCACGTCCAATATACGTAAAACCAAAACGTTCGGTGTATTTTTCTGTCAGGCGAACACAGATGCCGCATTTGATGCACTTTTGAGGTTCGTACACTACCGAACCGTGGCTGACTTGCTTGGTTATACTTCTTCGTGCACCGGTATTAAACCGTTTCTGATCGGCTTGATAATAGGTTGAATATTCGCGCAATTTGCAATCGTCGATGGCGCGGCAATCGCAATGCAGACATCTTTTCGCCTCGGCAACCGCTTCATCCCTGGTAAAGCCTGACTGAACTCCTGATTTTGGGAGCGTCCTTTTTGTATCGATAGATTCTTTTAAATATTCTGCATATTCGTTGGCAACTAACCTTCCAAAACGGGAGTTGAACAAACGCGGTTCGCCGAGAACCTTTTGTTTATTTAGAAATTGCAGAACAGAATGGGCCACTTCCTTTCCCTGCCCCACCGAGCGCACGGCCAGACGAGATGAACGCAGCACATTCCCGATTGCAAACACTTTTTCATCAGAAGTTTGATAAGTTGATTTATCAGCTTCAATGCCTTTCGGGTTGGCTTTCAAACCAAAAACTTCGGCGTTTTCAGCAAGTGCACCTGTAGCTAAAACCACAGCATCATATCCACTTTTTATTTCGGCATATTTTTCTGCCGAAATTGCCTTTCCTCCTTCAAACAGAACCCCGGTTTTCAGGATAGCCGCTATTTCCCTGTCGAGTACTTCTTTGGGCAAAATCTCATCGTTAATGGCGGTGCGCAACAAACCTCCGGCTTTTTCATTTTTATCGAAAAGCGTTACCTGAATTCCTTTTAACTGAAGATAATAAGCTGCGGCCAAACCGGCAGGGCCAGCACCGATCACGGCTACTTTCTTTCCTGTTTTTTCGATACCAGACAAATTAGGTTCTACGCCATCGTCGCCAACAATTCGTTTTAAAAGACAAATCGAAACCGGTTCGTCCACCGTTTTACGATGACAAGCGCCTTCACACGGAGCCGGACAAATGCGTCCCAGAATTGCAGGAAGAGCAATGTCGTGTTTTACTACTTCCAGCGCTTCATCCAGTTTCCCGGCTGCAATCAGGCGGTTCATTTTGGGGATGTCCATGTGTGCCGGGCAAGCCACCTGGCAAGGCGCTTCGCAATCGCCCACATGTTCGCTCAAAAGCAGCTCGAGTGCGGTTTTTCTCGATTCTACAACTTCCTCGTCCTCGGTGAGAATTTGCATTCCCTCCACGGCTTTTACCGAACAGGATGGCAGCAATCTTCCGGTGCCACTATTTTTTACCATGCAGAGCATGCACGATGTAAAGTGCTCCAGTTCGTCGTTCCAGCACATATTTGGAATGTCAATTCCCATGGATTGAGCGGCTTTCATTACCGAAGTGCCATCTTCGACCTCGATTTCCGTGTTATTTATTTTTAGTTTGATCATCTTTCTAATGGTTGCAAGTTTCATGTTGCAGGTTACGAGTTTCATGCTACGGGTTACAGGTTACGGTTGGGTTCATTCCAATGGCTTTTAACATACTCAATGAATGTATTGATTTTCATTCCCAAAATACCATATTCATTTAGCAGCTCTATTAAACCGTTCGATTCAAAATGAATTTCATTGATCATTGTCAATTGTGAAATCGCTTCATCACACGATGAATGAGAATAAACGAGAAATCTGATAAATTCATTATTATACCTGTTTCTGCCATATACTTCAACAATGTTATCCTTAATACTTTTTGTTGACCCGCGAAGCTGGCTACCTTGTTCATACGTTTCGTAAGAAGGAAGGGTGAATGTCATCTTATGAACCTGAACTGCCAGATTGTAGGACAACTGATATATTTCAAGATCCCGATAACTTTTCATATTCTTTTCATTTATTCAAAACATTCTTTAACACGAACCGTGCAACGCGCAACTCATTTCACGTCAATTGCATCCACCGGGCAAGCTGCCCGACACGCGTCGCACTTGATACACAATTCGGTATCGATGCTGTGTTTTTCGTGCGGTGTGAACGGGATCGCATCTACCGGGCACTTTTGCACGCATTTGGTACAACCGATACAATTATCGTTTACCGAATATTTAATCAGGTGGCTGCATTTCCCGGTTGGGCAAACCCCGTTGATGTGAGCTTCGTATTCGTCTCTGAAATATTTCAATGTGCTCAAAACCGGGTTCGGCGCTGTTCTTCCCAGCCCGCATAAACTCCCTTTTGCGGTCCACTCTGCTAATTTTTCGAGTTCTTGAATATCTCCCTGCTTGCCTTTTCCACTGGTAATGTTTTCCAGAATATCCAGCATTCTTCGGGTTCCAACTCTACAGAAGGTACATTTACCGCATGATTCTTCCTGTGTGAACGACAAGAAATATCGTGCAATATCCACCATGCAATCGGTTTCGTCGAGTACCACCAAACCACCGGAGCCCATCATTGCCCCCATTTCCTGTAGCGACTCGAAATTGATCGGTGTATCGGCAAATTCTGCCGGGATGCACCCACCGGAAGGGCCGCCTATCTGAACAGCCTTGAACTTTTTACCATTTGCAATTCCCCCGCCGATTTCTTCGATTACTTCGCGGATGGTGATTCCCATAGGAACTTCGATCAATCCGCCCCGAGCCACTTTTCCGGCCAATGCAAACACCTTGGTTCCTGTGCTGCGAGCTGTTCCAATCTCTGCGAATTTCTCCCAGCCTTCTCTTAAAATATATGCAATTTGTGCAAACGTTTCGGTGTTGTTCACCAGCGTTGGTTTTCCAAACAAGCCACTTTCGGCTGGAAACGGCGGCCTGATTCTCGGGAAGCCACGGTTACCCTCAATCGAAGCGATCAGCGCAGTTTCTTCTCCACAAACAAAAGCGCCTGCCCCTTCGTAAATCTGAAAGTCGAGATCGAATCCGGTTCCCAAAATATTTTTGCCAAGCAGATTATTTTCATGACAGATCTTCAAAGCTTCGCGAATACGTTTTACCGCCAGCGGATATTCCGCCCGAATGTAGAAATATCCGTGATGAATGCCGGTTGCGTAAGCTGCTATTGTCATTCCTTCGATAATACGGTACGGATAAGATTCAAGCAACATGCGATCCATGAATGCGCCGGGGTCACCCTCGTCGCCATTACAAATCAGGTATTTCACCTCGCTGTTTTGTTTACGTACCGCTTCCCATTTTATACCGGTGGGAAAACCGCCACCACCACGACCGCGAATGCCGCTTTGTTTTATCTGATCGACAACTTCCTGCGGTGAGTAACTTTCGAAAACTTTCTGTAATGCAGAAAATCCGCCGCGTTTCTTGTATTCGTTGATGTCGAGTGGATTAATCATCCCGCGGTATTCAGTAGCGATTGGCAGCTGATTTCCAAGAAACGAAGCGACCGGTTTTTCGCGCATGCTGATCTCGTAGCGTTCCACTCCTTCCCAGTTACGGTCGGTTTGGATGGTTTCCACTGTGTGCATCAGCTTATTTTTAAGCTTGGCAAACAAGCCCGGAGCCTGAAAATGTGATTCCACTATGTTCTTCACATCTTCGGGTTTTACCTTAGCGTACAGTGTTGGTTCGCCTTCGTTCGGAACTACTTCGACCAACGGGACCTGGTGACACATTCCCACACAACCCACGTGTTTTAAACTCACCCGCAAGCCACTTTCGTTTACCACCGCTTCTACTTCTTCCTGAATTTCTTTGCTCCCGCTGGCCACACAACACGATCCTAAACCAATTCGAATTTCACCCTGGAGCTGTGTTCCGTCTGCCTTCCGGGCTTTGCCCGTATCTTTTTTCCCTTTAATACTTTCGAAATCCTCGATAATCTGTTCTACCTGGTCGGATGCCACATGCCCATATGTTGTTCCATCGATCTGAACGACCGGGGCCAGCGTGCAACAACCGAGGCAAGCTACTTTTTCGATGGTATATTTTCCAGCTTCGTCGGTATTTATTCCCTCCTTTAGTTTTAATTCGCGACGAAAAGCATCATAAACCTGTACTGCTCCTTTTACATGACAGGCAGTACCAATGCACACTTTTATCATGTGTTCGCCCACCGGATGCAAACGGAATTGAGAATAAAAGCTGGCCACCCCAATGATCTCGGCTGAGGTAATTTCCGACCGGTCGGCCAGGTAACGCAAAGCATCTTCAGGCAGGTAGTTGTATTTTTTTTGAATGGACTGCAAAATAGGAATCAGGCTCTTTTTTGTCGAACCTTTTTCGGCAATCAGTTGATCGATATATGTGAAATATTCTGACATATTATTTCTCGCAAAGGCGCTACGACGCTAAGTTTATTTTCCAATACAATACAAATTATTTTCTCCACGAATGTAGATCCGGCCATCGGCAAAAGCAGGTGTTGGGCCTGAGTGTTCTCCCAAATTATTTTCACTTATTTTTTTCAACACTTTACCCATTTCATACACATGCATAACACCGTTGTTATCCATTATAAACAACTTGCCATCCGCAGTAACCGGCGAAGCATACAAGGTAGTGCCCACATCATCTTCCCAATACATTTCTCCCGATCTAGTATCGTAACACGCAATTACTCCGTAACTGGTGCAAATAACCAATAACCCATTGTGCGCCAACGGACTTGATGCTTCGGGCAGGTATTCGTCGTTTTCCCAAACGGGGGAAGCTGTTTTCGGATCGATGGCAACGAGCCGGGCATATTCGTTGGCAGCAAAAACAAGTCCGTCGCCATAAGCAACCGATGGTCCAACTTCACCCATCATACACTCAACCTTCCAAAGTTCATCACCAGTTTCGGCATCGTAGCCGGCAACAATAGGATCGGCGGTAAGTAAAACCTGGTATTTCCCGTTAATTTCGGCGAGAACCGGACTGGCCCATGATATTTTTGATTCGCGTTTTTTGTCCCAAATGGTTTCGCCTGTTCCGGTACTAAGAGCGAGTAACCGTCCTCCGCTATTCGTATCGTACTGAACATAGAGCTTTCCAGCCCAGGTAATCAAAGACGACGAGTGCCCGTAATGATTGTTTGGAACACCCAGATTTCGTGCCCACAATCGTTTCCCGTTCATATCGAAAGCAATTACATCGCCATCGGCAAATATGGCGTACACCGCTTTTCCATCAGTTGTCGTAGTTGGAGCAGAGAGTCCTGTATCGGGCGATACTTTTGGCTGACTCGCTGGCGAACCTGAAATATTATTAGCCACACCAGTCCAAAGCAATTTTCCGGTATTTCTATCGAAACAATACACTTCACGGGCATTATTATCGGCACCGGCCACAAAAACTTTATCTCCCCAAATAATGGGCGAGTTGAACCCCAATTTTGGGATCGGCACTTTCCACAGCACGTTGGTACCGGCAGCTCCGTCCCATTCGGTCGGGATGTTTTTAGCATAACTTGCCCCCTGTCCAAAAGGCCCACGGAAAGAATTATAATTGGCTTTAATTGTGGCCAATGTCAAACCTGTTGCTGATGTAGTTGTTTTTGGCTGAGGATTTGCCCCGGCCACGGCAACAACATTTTCAGGAGATGTTCCTTCCTGTGGAACTTCGGCTACTATCTCCTCTTCGACATTTTCTTCAGCCGAAGTTTGGGTCTCTGATACATTTCCCGGAGTTTGTCCAACTTCGATGACTTCAATTCCCTCATCTTGCGGGGCAACTTCGTTCCCGGCCACCATATTATTTGTATCGTAATACTCCAAATGATTAACGGTAGCATAACTTGCCAATACCGCGAGCGCCATCACCACCCCCCCAACTATCATAATTCCCTTTTGAGCAAGAATCCGGCTTGCAATTTCATTTTCCAGTTTTTTATCGGGCGCTTCAATTTTACTTTTTGCCGAATAATAAATACGAAGTGCGAACGCTAAAACCACGGCGCCAAAAAGCATTAAGTATGCGCCGGTTTTCACCTGCCACTGACTGTTGAAATATGCTTTACGCGCCAGCAGGTCGAAGTTACGAATCTCTGTTTTTAGCTCTTCGTTGTTGGGTTCCTGCTTCAACCGCTGGACCAGCGCTTCGAGAGCCTTGCTTTCGATGGGATCGCTTTTTGAAATCTGCCAGAAATTCAGCAACAAAAGTATCGCAACGGCGGTACAGAAAATTCCTGCAATCAGTGCGATGTTCTGTGAAATTTTTAGTTTATCGTTATTGGTCATATACTTAAGTTTGAAGTCGGAAGCAGGAAGCCGGAAGAAAGTTTCCGAAAGTTAGCTGCTCATCATTCTTTTATTTGTTTTTCAATCTAACAATTTTGCATTTTTTACTTCTCTACCGGACAATAATCCACACAGCGGGCACAACTCAAACAGTTTCCTTTGTGTGGTTCATAATCCTGACGTTTTCTGAAAACCACAGTGTTAAGTAGGGTCATTCCAATTACCAGCCCCAGGAAACCCCCGGCAATCATACTTCCTGTGTAAAATTTATCACGAATGGCTTCGGCTTCCAATACCAGTTCGTCCATCGATTCTCCTGAAGCCCGGAATGTTTGTACGTCAATATTGTCAAGGTCGTCTTTAATTTCAGGCTTCGAGATCATCAGTTCGGCCAGGTAAACCGTTGGATTGGCTTTTGACAGGAAGGTGTGTGAACGATTCCCGACAAAAACGCCAAGCGCCACCCACAGCGGAATGATCAGCGCGTAAGTCACAAAACGTTTGGGCCCGAGCCCCGATTTTACCACTTCTTTTTCGTTGGTTGGAAAATCAATCGCATCGAACGGACACGATGTTGTACAAAGCTTGCACTGAATACATTTTGACGGGGTGATGGCGAGGTGCCATTTAGAAAAGCGGGACATCCAGCTAAGCAGTACTCCGTACGGACACAAAAACCGGCAGTAGGGACGGGCTACAAACATACCCATCAACAGGAAGGCAACTCCCAGCACGATCATATGAAATTTGGCGTCCATCCTGAAAATTCCGACAAAAGGATCGTAGCGGCAAATGATAAAATCGGTGCCTGTGGCAGCAAACAATACCGCCAGCGCCAGATATATGTAAGGAATGAGTCCTAATGTTTTATTCAGCCATTTTGGAAGACTGATGGGTTTCATAATTACCAAGTCCTGAATCGCCCCGAGCGGGCAGGCCCCGGCACAAAAAACTCTGCCAAAGAACAAAGCAAATAAAAGCGGCAGAAGAAAAAACAGTAGCGTGGTTATCGAAACAGAATAGCCTGGATCGAAAAAGGATAGTACCATATTCTGGATCGACCCGATGCTGCAAATACATCCGTTTCGGTAAAACCCAAAATATGCAAGGGTAAATATTGAAAGCCATAAAATTCCCTGACGGGAACGGCTTTTAAGTGCCAAATATGTTGCTGCTGAAAGAACAAGCAATAACACAAGAACATCGAAATATTCGAGCGCCAAAGCCCTGGGTTCAGGCGTTACAGGCGATGGTTGCGTGTATCCGCTGTCGAATTCGGGTTTTGGGAAACGCTGTTGCTGTGCTGACAAGGCAAAAGTTGAAAGGAAAAAGGCAAAAGTAAATAATACGAACTTTGCGTATTTCATAACTGCAAGTTTACAGTCCCAGTTTTCAGTATTCATTTTCGATAACAGATTACTGTTTACTAAAGGCTTGTGGCTATTAGCTTGCAGCTTGTAGCTTGATTCTATGTTGGTTTTTTGGTTCATTGGTTTCAATCAATCTAAGTTGGATTCGTCCAGCTCCCTTTTACTTTGTATGCCTCGCTGGCCTGCACGCGGCTGATGGCATCGGACGGGCAAACCCGCGCTATGGAACATTCGTTGCAATTCACGCAAAGGTGATGCATAATTTGCAGGTGTAACGATCCGTTCCCAAACGATGTACATCCTTTCACACATTTGGCACAACCAATACAGAGGTCTTCGTTGATATGATATTCGAAATAGGGTTCTTCAATAAATTTGCGTTCGATGGCAGCGGTAGGGCACAACTGGTTTTCGGCAGCCGTGCTTCGGGCGTTGGCATCGGGTTTCAGATATCCACCACACAAATCGCAGTAGCCACACAAATCGAAAGCATGAATACATTTTACGGCCGACGGCGTCATCACGCACTCGGTGGCACAACGTCCGCACTGCGTACATTTAAAAGGATCGATTTGCCAAACATAACCGTCGGTGGTTACCTTGCGCAATGCAGCCGCACTTACGGCCCCGAGCGATAAAAGCAAAGACAATCTCGCCCCGTTCCGGATGAATTTGCGTCGGCTTTGTGCTTTATTTTTCTTTTCCATTTTTTGTCTACTCCGCCTGTGGTAATTGACACAATTCAAATTTCCCGCAATTTTTACATGTTGGTGATATCGAGCAGGTAGTTGTTACTTTTTTGTTCGCTACAAGGTAACCCGATGTAGCTGCCAGGCCGCCAAGTAATAGCAACCTGGCTCCGGTTTGTATAAATTTTTTGCGGTTCATAATTTTAAGTTGGAAGACAGAAGCCCGAAGCATGGGGCCCAATCCTCCTTTTATTTAGTTTTTCTCAAATACTCTCAGTACTTTACGATCAAAATCGAGTGCGTAAATATTTCCTTTATTATCGACTGCCACATCGGGCGCCTGGCCTTCAATTTTATCGTCGAATTTTGTTGGAGGCGCCACCACCCCGAGAAACTCGCCCGATGATTTGTATATTTTTATACGCACCAGGCCCTTTTCGCTGGTTACAAAACTCCCATCTTCCAAAAAACAGAAATGTGCCGGGTTACAGCAACCACTAAAATTCTCGGTTTGTGCGCCACTTGCCTGCCAGTGTTCGCGCAGGTTTCCGTTGTCGGTGTATTGTTCAAGTGAATGGATTCCAGGGTTTACCGCCCACAAGTCGCCGTATTCGTTTACATCGATGTCGAAGTATGGACTTGGAATAATAAAACCATGCAGATCATCCGCATCGGCCTTTCCTTCGAAAGAATCAAGCAGATTTCCATTTTTTGTATAACGAAGGATTTTTCGGTTACCAGCATCGGCCACAAAAACAAAATCTTCTTTTCCGGAAATAGCAGTTACATAGGTATTTTCGCCTTCTATATTCCATTCATCCTGAATTTCTCCTGCTCTATTCAATACTTTCACAGACTTCCCGAATGCAAGATAAATATTCTCCCCTTCCACTTCCACAGTGGTAGGTTTGTCTTGAAAATCGATTTCAAGCAGGAGTTGTCCGTCAATATCGATCGCTTTTAATTTCTGATCGCCAACCAAATAAATTGTGTCGCCTGAACTGGTAATGCCGGCCGGATTTTCGAATCCAACCCTGAAATTCTTAACTTCTTTGAAGAGTATTAATTCTTCAGGAACCTTTCGGAATTCTTCAATATTGTACTCAAATTTATTGGCCTCCATCCTGTCGGGACGTTTCGAGTACCAGTCGCCCACCATTACCGCAATGATAACGACAGCCAGTACAATTAAAAATATGACGATTCCTTTGTTTTTCATTTCTCAAATGTTTAAGTCGATACACACCATTTTTTTCGAATCGCGCATAATCAGGTAACCATCGGCCAGTGCAAAAGGCGCCCAGGCATCGTGTGCGTCTTCAAAAACTTTAACCTGGTCGAGCAGAATAAATTCTTTTGTACCCGGGCGGGCTATAGTAAGTGTTGCATCATCGTTCAGGATAAACATTTTATTATCGGCAATAAAGTAAGGCCCAAGTCCGAAACGCATGTCTTTCCCGCTCGACCACACCATTTTTTTAGTATCCGATGGATCAACACAAACCAACTGGTTTCGAAGTGCGCCACCATCTTTTGGCAGAATCCCAAACAGGCGCCCATTCCAGTACAGTGGAGTCTGTTGTTCGCAGGCCAGCCCATCTTTCGGACTGTACTCGTCGATAGCTTCCACACTAAACTGTCCGTTGTTTTCCGAAAGCTTTAACATCATACTTCCTGCACCGTAGCCGGCTGTCAGGAATATTTTTCCATCGGGCATACAAAGCGGCGATGGCGCTACCACCGAGTGATTCCAAGCGTTGGTCGACCAAAGGACCGAGCCTGCATCGGGACCGTCGGCAGCGACACCAACAATACCTCCGATTGCACTATACACATACATTTTCCGTCCTCCAAAAGTATAAGGCATCACCGACGAATGCGACATCTGCCATCCGTTTGGATTGGGTGTTTCCCACAGTTTTTCACCGCTTTCACAATCCACGGCCACCATCATTTTCGAGCCGCCTACCCCAAGGATAGCCACTCCGTTATCGATGAGCGGGCACTGCCCGGTGTACCAGAATGGAATTTCATTCCCGTATTCTTTTACGATATCAAGTCCCCAACGGAAATTTCCATTCTCACGGTCGAGGCACATCACGTGGCATTTTGGACCAATGGTAAGAATATAATCTTCGGTTACCGCAGGAATGGTCCGCGACATTCCGTGGTTTCGTTTAACGGCTACATCGTAACCACGGCTCCACTGTTCCTTGCCATCCACCAGTGAGAAGCAACGCAATTTATCCGCCCGTTCCTCTTCGTTATAGTCGAGAATATAAGCCAGACCTTTGTAAATAGCTGCACCCGAATGTCCTTCGCCCAAATCGAGCGACCACACAATTTTCGGTCCTTCGGCGCCGAATTTATCGATCAGTTTTACCGGCGATTTGGAAATATTATCGTGATCGGCGCCACGGAAATTTGGCCAGGTTTCGTTCATTGGTTGATAATCCGAAGAATATTCCTCGAAAAGCTCGCCAATGGTTACGTCCTGCGCAGCAACTCCGGCTCCTCTGTTATCAGCTCCCTCCAGGTTAACCGTCATATCTTTGGTTGGGTCGGCACTCAACCACCAGAAAATTGACACCAAGGCAATGGTGCTGACTACTATCGGAATGATATTTAAAGTTTTTTTCGTCAAGTTTTATTTCAATTTTCAGCTTTTATATCAAAAATTTTCAACACTTCTCCGTGGCGGATAAATAATTTCCCGTCGGCAATAAAAGGGTGCGCCCAATGCGGCCCGGCTCCTTCTGTAATTTTGAATTCGCTCACGATGGAGAAAGCATCGGGCGCCGGTTTTACCAACGCCACACTGCCTCTTTCGTTATAAACGTAAAGCATGTCCTCAGCCATGACGAGTGATCCTTTCGATCCCCAGGTTTCATTGAAACCAATCTCGCCGCTGTCCCAGTTCATACAGGTCCAGTTTCCTTTATTGTTGTTTTCCCAGTTGGCGCCGTACACATAGCCATTGTATAAAATCAGTCCACCGTGGTGATTATCCAAAGTGCTGTTCTTGTATTTTACCGAAACCGACTTTCCGTTTTCTGCCATTTTCAACATCACGGCTTCGTAATCGTAACCCATCGAAATAAAGATCTCATCGTTATGGAAGATTGGCGTGTTAATCCATATCAAACCATTGTCCTGCCATTTCCAGACTTCAGGATTGAAATACCTGTAATGCCATGCAATTTCCCCTGTTTCGGGAACCAGCGCTAAAATATCGGTTCCGATTACGGCCAGGATATACCTGAAATTCTTGTATTCATAAATAGTGGCTGAAGCATAGGCACGTGCCCCTCCCAGCGATTCGCTTTCCCAAACGGGTTCGCCGGTCATTTTATTCAGCGCAATTACACTGGTTTTGCTTCCTCCGGGCGAACAGATCAGTTTATCATCCACAATCAAGGGAGTTTCTGAGTTTCCCCAAACATGATACTCACTTTCATACTTTTTATCCACTTCAACCGCCCAATTTTCTTTGCCCGTTTCACGATCGATACAAACCACCCGTCCTGTACCACTCTGCACATAAATACGGTTGTCTTCGATTACCGGTGAACAGCGTGTGTCGGGATACGACTGGTTCCAGGAGCGACCGTAAGGAACCTGCCACAAAATTTTTCCCTGCATATCGACTGCTGAAAGATAATCGAGTGTGTCGATCATTCCAGTGATATAAATTTTCCCATCGGCAAAAATCGGGGACGACCACCCTTTTCCCAGTTTATCGACTTGCAGAATTTGTTTTGGCCCCTCCGCCGGCCATTCTTTTAATAAACCCTTTTCGGTGAATTGCCCGTCGCGGTGAGGCCCGCGCCACTGGACAAATTGAGCTTGCGCACTAAATAAAAAGCTAAATAAAATTACTGCAAGCAGTGATGTTCTCATTGTTAGTTGATTTTTGGTTTTTTATTTATTTATAAATCCGTTGTATTCCAGTCGGTCAAAAACTGAGTCCTTGTAACTCGCCCCAATTGGAAATTCCTTATCCCCCAAAATTACGTTTACAGGACTAAAACTGGTAATGTATTTTGCTGAAATCAGAAATGAACGGTGAATCCTGATAAAATTCTTTTCCGGCAATACCTTTTCAATGGAAGAAATGGTATATCTGCTGCTGATAGTCCTCTTTTCGGTATGAACAATCAGGTTGTCGCCCATACTTTCCACGTAAATAATTTCGGTTAAAGGAATTTTATGAATGATATTTTTTTCGCGCAGATAAATGTATTCTTCCATACTTCCCGGCTTGTGCAAGGTAACTTCATCTAACTGGTTGAATTGATGAAAGAATTTCTCGATGGTCTGCATAAACCTTTCAAAAGAAATAGGTTTTAAGAGATAATCGAGCACATTCAAGTCATATCCTTCCAGGGCATATTGACGGTGCGCCGTAGTTAATACTACCGCTGGCGGGTTCTTCAGATTCTTGATCAGGTCGGTGCCTTTCATTTCGGGCATATGGATGTCCAAAAACATCAGATCGACATCGTTTCTGTTTAAAAAATCAAAAGCTTCGATAGCATCGCCGGCAGTGCCGGCAATTTCGATCGAATCGATCTTGCCCAGGTGAGATTTCAGCACTTCCTGGGCGAGCGGTTCGTCATCAACAATCAAACATCTGGCCTTTGTTTCCATCTCCAATCCTATTTCCAAAATATTTTTAACCTCACTTCAAATTGCTTCTCACCCGGAATAATCTTCAAATCATGTTCTCCGGGATATATAAGCTCCAGCCTCCGTTTTACATTCTTTAACCCAATGCCACGTGCCACCGAATCATCTTCAGTTTTATCGGAGGGAATTGTATTTATTACTTTTAATGTCAGAAATCCCGGATCAATTACCAATTCTATTCGGATTAACGGGTTTGTACGGTCTTTGCTGGCACCGTGTTTAAAACTATTTTCGATGAAAGGCAGCAGAATAAGCGGGGCAATCCTGTGTCCGTCAATTTCACCTTTGACCGTGAATTGAAGGTTGAGCCGTTCGTTGTAACGCATTTTCTCCAGTTCGATATAACCTTCCAGAATTTCGAGTTCTTTAGCCAACGAAACAAATTCTTCGTTGCTATTATAGATCATGTAATCGAGCAAATCCGATAATTTCAGAACGATATCAGGCGTTTTGTCCGACTTGATAAGCGTTAATGCGTAAAGATTATTCAGCGTATTAAAAAGGAAATGCGGATGAACCTGCGATTTTAGAAAACTGAGCTCAGCCGCCACTTTCTCTTCGGCTAGTTTTTTATTTTCCAATTCATCAAGATACCATTCTTTAAAGATAACGATAGCTGATGCCAACAATGGCAAGGCATAATCCGAAACCGCCTTAATAAGAATTTTTGGGAAGTTGAACAACGGGTGTGCACGGAAATCATAAATTTCAGGAATTGGATTCGTAACATAATACGACACGTAGATCAAAAATCCATAACCCACAAAATGGATTAGCAGTAAAATTCCGAATAAGATGAAATTTTTCTTTCTGGTTGCCTGTGGCAAAATCAGATAAATCATCAGGTAAGTACCAATAATTCTTGCCGGCAGAATAATCAGGTTCATGTAAAATTCCTGTACATATCTATCCTGATAACCGGCCGAGATAAGCCAATAAACCACAAAAATGACTACCCAAAAAAGCAGGTGCCACCAAATGCGAAAACGGAAAAATACAGGAAGCTTATTTTCAGCCATCAATTTTTGATTTCTACAAACTTAACCATCGTTTCAACAACTTTCAAAGTTCCGGGATAAATACCCTTTTCAACAAGATGTTTAGCGACCTAAACACCTGTTTTTAATAAAACCCCGGTTTATTTAATTTTATATGCTACCAGCGCATTGCCGTGATGTACAAATAAACGTCCGTTATCGATTACCGGATGCGCCCAATGCTGGGCCGAACCAAGTTCAACTTTGGTTTTGCCGGTTACTTTAAATTCTTTTGGATCCGCCTTCACGAGTGCCAGTTCACCGCGTTCGCTGTAGCAATACAACATTCCTTCGTCGGCGATTGCCACACCTTTCCCGATTTCTGCGGCAGCATAGCTTTCCCCGCCTGTTTTCCAGTTCACACACCGCCATTCCCTGCTCACGTCACCCGAACCATAAAGATATCCGTCTATTAAAACCATTCCACCCATCCGGCTGTCCAATTCAGCTTTTTTCCAAAGTAGCTGAACACTGCTTCCGTCCTCGCTCAGCTTCAACATTTCGCTACCTTGTCCCCAACCGCTAAAACAAAAAAGCCCGCCATCAGAATAGATGGGTGTATTGGCATGGACAGCCCACTGATTGGCATGTGGATACGACCACAATAATTTTCCGTTTTTGGCGTCCAGTCCGATAATGTGATTGGCAGTATGTGTAACCAATAAAGTACGCTCAGATAATTTCACCAGCGCTGGCGTGCAATACGCTGATAATTCCCCCACGCCGGGAGATGTCCAGATCAGCTCGCCGTTAAAACGATTCAAGGCAACCATGTTATTTTTCTTTCCTCCGGGGGTCAGATAAACAACATCGCCGTCAATCACTACTGTTTCGGTTACTCCCCACTGAATGTTTTTCCCATCAAAATCGGTGAACGCATTTTTCTTCCATTTTACACTGCCGTTGTTAGCATCCATGCACACCAGTTCTCCCAAACCACTGTACATATACATTAAACCGCCAGCCACCACTACTGATGAGCGTGCACCCGGGTAACTTTCGGTGAATTCCTTTCCGTAGTTTGCCTTCCATTTTAGCTTTCCATCCTGCGAAAGCACAAAAATGTAACCTTCACCGTCGATCATGGTAGAAATATAAATCTGATTGTTGGCGAATGTTGGTGACGAATGTCCTTCGCCGAGCCCCTCAAAACTCCAGAGGATCTCGGGTCCGCCGGCGGGCCATTGTTTTAACAGTCCGGTTTCATGATAATTCCCATTATCCCCGCCCCTCCAAACGGTTGGCTCCTGAGCGTATAAAATGGGTGCGGAAATACATATAACGAGCGCTGTAATTAGTGTTTTCATAGTCATGACTTTATCGTAATTTTTGGCTTTTAAAAATAGAATCAATTTGGCAGCTTGCCAACGCTGGCGCATAATTTATCATCGCTCTAAACAAGCCAATCCAATGCCTGCTGATGTGGATAAATTAAGAAATCTGAAACGTTAAATAAAGTTTCTACTAATCAAGATATTTACGAACTGCTTCGAGATAAGCTGTGAGTGGATACATTTTTTCGTCGTACCACAGCGAAGCAAAATATAAACCAATTGGCGCCGATGGCAATCCACTTTGCTGAAAGGTTTGGCCAAGCCAGTTGAACCCATTCCGGCAAACTTCTGAATGCCTTGTTTTTACCAATGCTGCCACTGCAAGGGCAGTTTCTTCCATGGTGCCGGAAATGTTTTTTGCCCCACCCCAGCTTCCATCTTCGTTTTGAGTCTCCACCAAATATTGTTCAGCTTTTACGATCATTAAACCGATTTTATTCAGAAGATTTTCATCTTGCAGAAAGGGGAGGGAATCCTGTAGATAATTGAGTACGCGCGCTGTTCCGTACACAGGGTTATCATGTTTCTCTACTTGCTGGTTACCGAACCAAAGTGGCAACCACGAGCCATCCTTTTTCTGATGTTTTGCCAGAAAATGAACGGCACGAAAGATAGACCGGTATAATTTTTTCTGAAATACAATATTTTCAGCGGTAAAATTATTTGCAACGTTAGCGAGTGCCAGCACACAATGTCCGGTTAAATCGGCACAACTCTGATCGAACGGAAGTTTGCCCCAGCCTTTTGAAAAAGTTGGAAAACCTCCATCTGGGTTTTGAATTTGAAACAGCCAATTAGCCCCGGCAAGAATCTCTGCCCTAATCTTTCCGGGAGAATTTAGTTGTAGTAAAGCCAGCATTGCGCCGGGTGTATCGTCGCAATCGGGAACCGATCCCGGGTAATTGGTCCAGCCCCAGCCACCGGGCGAAGTTCCGTTAAACGGATGGATCTCCTTATTTTGAATTGCAAGGAAATGCCTGCTTAACTTCTCATTCTGGTTGTGATCCAGTACAATATCCAGTCGATTCCCGAGCGCTTTTATACTCAAGCTACTCACCCAGGTCGAAAGATCGACATCGATTGGCCAACCACCGTCGTTGCGCTGCGTCCTTTTCAGGAACCCGGTCCCTTTTTCCACCACATCCATGTTCCGGTAACCGGCGTTAATTAAACTCAATACAACAAAAGCGGTTAGCGGTATGGCTTCGAGAAAACCGCCGCTTTCGGGCATTGATTTTTGTAATATTTTCAGGGCCCGTTTTTCAGCACCCTTTCTGATCCAACGGGAAAATTTTCCTGATTCTTTCTTTTTGAAAATGACAATCCCCACCGCAATCAACGCCGGGATAGCATAACTGACCACACTCAAATTCAGCAAACGGTAAAACTTTTGCGGAAGCAAGGACAATTCAAAAGGTAGCTGTGGGATTTTTTGAAATGCTTTTTCCCCGGGAATTCCACACAAAGCGCTCATTGTCAATATTGGAACCGAAAAAGTGTAGTCCTTTTTGTAATGGGCTAAAATTGTGCCTGCAACATCGCCGCCCGATAAATCAATACTATTGGATTGAAGATAACCAGTCAGCGTGTTTTGAAGTTTCAGGATTTTTTCGTTTTCAGCCGAATAAAGATTCAAGGCTGCATAAACCAGAAGCGAGGTGGAAATATTTGAAGGACTTTCCGGCGTATCGCCAAAACCACCATCAGGATTACTATTTTTCGTCAACCATTCGAGCCCCTTTTCAATTTCGCTACGGTTTTCTTCTTTATTATGAAAATGGAGTGCTGTTACAGCCACGGCTACTCCAAGTGCGCTTGAAGACAAATGCCCGGTCCAGAACCCTTCAGGGTTCATCTCTTGAACCAGAATGTCGCTCAACTCTTTAAACCGTATTTCAAGTTCTTTCCTCATTAATCCTTTATCCTGTTTCTTAATTTTTTACAAGGCTTCCCAGCGCTAACAAACCATAAAAAGTATATTCCAGGTCCCGTGTTTCATCCCCATCGCCCGAAAGAAAAGCGCCGTTACTGTAATTTTGTTGTATAAACCCAAGGTTAGCCGGCTTAAGTAAACGCAGATCGGTTTTGGTTTCCGCCAGGGCAAAAAGTGCAACTCCGGTCGAGAGCATGTCTCCGTTTTTCACAGGCTGAAAAGCCTTAAACCCTCCGCTTTTCAACGAGAATTCATAAAGCCGGGCTTGTGCTTTTCCGAATCTCAACCCCAGTTTTTTGCGTGCAAAAACAAACGCAGCCTGCAAACTACAAGGAAAATCGTTTTTTGTCCGGTAGAAAAGTAAAGCGATCCGGGCCAAAAAATAATACAGGCTTTTAGATTTTCCCACAGCATCTGCAACAAGCGTAAATAAAAAAAACCGGTATGATAAGTGGATGTTTTTCCCCTGCCTGAAAAGTAGCATGAGCAAACCAGGGATCGATTGTTTACCAGTTGTTTCATCCAAATCCGAACGGATGAGTGTCAGCGCCATTTGTTCGACGACACCCAGTTTTTGGGGATTTTGTTTTTCGATGAATGACTGTAAGCTTGCGAGTATGGAGCTTTGTCCGGTAGCCTGTGCCAGCCACGAGCCAAAAAGTGAATAGTACAAATCGGGAAAGGCAGCACGATCGATAAAGCCGCCACCCGGTTCCTGCGATTCTTTTAAAAAAGAAACGATTTCCTCCTGTGTTTGCCGATCAAGAATTTCAAACCCGCTCTTCAAATAACTGATCAGCAACCGGTGTACCGGGATATTCTTTTCAATTGGCATCGGCGGTTAACGGTTTGAAAATTTTCCCTAACACACCATATAAACTTAGCCTCAAACGTTCGTTGTTTAATTTATCCAGTTCGGCATAACAACTTTCAATATATTCATTTAAGATATGCCGGGCGCGTTTGTCAAGCTGCTTTTCAACAATTCTATCCCTAAAAATTTTCAGATCGTTTACTTTCTCTTTTTCTTCGGAATTGAGGAGCGCCACAAGAATTGGATAGTCCTCTATTTTTTCATCCACGCGGTCTTCGTTGAATTCATTCAGATCGTCGCGGATTTGATACGAGATCCCAAAATAATCGGCGAAGTTCTCGAGTATTTTTATTTCCGATTCTTCCGCTTCACCCAAAATAGCCCCAAGCAACAAAGCCACTTTTATGGCTTCACCCGTTTTTAGTTGAAAGATTTTTAAAGTCTCGTCCAATCCCGGAATATTTTCGCCCGAATGGAAAAGAATATCGGCGCCCTGCCCGCGAGTTAACTGTAAGTGCGAGTTGGAAACTCCCCGTAAAGCACGCGCAATCAGTTTTCCATCTACCGGCAAATCCGACAGCAACTGGTAACCTTTCCCAATCAGGTAATCGCCGGCATTAATTGCTTGTGGGACACCGTATTTTTTATGAGCCGTCTCAGTATCATACCGAAAATTGGCATCATCCTCAATATCGTCGTGAATGAGTGATGCTTTATGAAAGCATTCAATTATTAGTGAAAGCGAATATAAAACTTCAGAATTCACTTCCTTCGCGTAAGCCTGGTAACTCAACGCGGCAATCAACGGACGTATGCGCTGTCCTCCCAGTTGCAAATATTCCCTGCCAAGTTTTTCAGTTTTGTCCTTTTCCTGAAAATATTTATCGAGTGTGCCATTGGCAAAAAATTCATTCAACTGGCCTTTCAAATTACTCGCCGGTAAGGGCTGCAAGCTATTGTTTGCCTTGAATGCACGTAATTCATCGTACAACCACCTGGTATCGATTTTTGTGTTCTCGCATCCGTCGTACATTAACGGGAGCCCGATCACAGGCACTGCCGCGTTTTTTACTGCGTCGAACGAACGCTGAAGCACGGGCATGCAGCTCACTCCAATCACCGCATCAACCGCGCCCTCTTCCACCAGGCCAATGGCCACCGTAGTTCCTTCTGCTACCAAGGTAGAATAACCAAGTTTTTCAGCTTCATTCAGAATATCGTCGATCGGGCAAGCCTTGCAACCTGCACAAATCAATCCCAATTCATCGAAATCGGCCTGACAACTGGTGGTATCTTTCAAACATTGGGGAAGCAACAGCAAGCGACGATTAAATGGTGTGGCTTCTACTGTTTTGCGCCAGGTTTCGTTGCCAATTAAAACAATGGCAAAGTCGATGTATTCATCCGAAATCGCCAGTTCTTTTAACAGATCGATCGCCAGTTGTTCCATTACCTCAAAAGATGCAGGAGGCCGTAACCCGGCCTTGTTGACAAGCAGCCCTATTTCCTTGCGCAGTTTGTTGCGCAGGAACGATTCCTTTGGAACTTTTAATATGCGTTTCGTTCTGTTCATTCTTTATCCATAAGCGCCAAGGCCAAAAAAAGCGTGTTTCTTAGCAAAACGATAGGCCCAGCTTTTTTCGCGAACCGGTTCTGCTGAACCATGACTGGATATCGGCTCCATTTCTTTCAAACGTGCTGCTTCGTTACCCCGTCCCGATGAATCCCGCGCCTCGTGTTTTTCTACATGGCCAACTAACCATTGTGGATTATCCATAACAACACAACCGCTTGTAAGTTTTGGTATATCGGTTTTAAATTCGGCCAGAAATTTCGAATTTTTATAAATATCCTGCAAATTTCCATCCCCCACATTATCCGTGGCAAACTGAATAACCGGGCAGGGCTCGATATCACCCGATGCATTTATATGATGACTTAATCCCGAAGCAGCCGGGCAAAGCCCTTTTCCATTCTCGTCCCAGTAAGCATCGATTATGGCAATTTTGTATTTCGTCCTGGCCTCTACCAGGAAATTTCGTACCTCTTGTATTTCTTCTTTTGACAGCGCTAATTCTACAGTGGCATCTTTTCCAACCGGCCGGTAAATATAGTACCACAGATATAAAACGCCCCGTTCGGCCAATGAGTTTATGAATTTTTCGGAAAAAGCGAGGTCGATATTCGATTTACAAATGCTCATGGCAACACCAGTAATCAGTCCGGCTTTGGTGGAATGATCGATGGCGGCCTGTGCTTTTTGATATACATTCAGCCCTCCACGTCGTATGTCGGCCACCTGCTCGTCGCCTTCGAAACTGATAAGTGGGGTAACATTACCCAGTTTACGCAGTTGTTCCGCCACCGGTTCGCTTAACAATGTTCCGTTGGTAAAAAGCTGGAAATAACAGTCGGAATGTTTTTTGAAAACCTCAAACAAAGGTTTATACATTAAAGGTTCACCCCCCAAAATTCCAAAAAAGTAAGATCCTTTTTCTTTTGATTGGGTGATAATCTTATCCAGCATTTCGGGCGACATTCGCGCGTTTTTCTTCTTGCCGGTTACCCAGCAGCCCTGGCAATTCAGGTTGCAATCGTCGGTTACCGATATAAAATGAAAGGCCGGGAAGAACTCTCCTTTTTTCAGCCGCTTTTGAAAGCGATTTAACCCGATGGCCCCTTTAATGCCCATGTTGTACACAAATTTGTACAAACACTTTTTATCTGTATTTACCAGAAGTTGTTTTATCATTTTTTTTCTCCTGCTCTTTTTTTCAATTCTTCGATGGCTTTGCGCTTTTCATCTTCGGCAAGCTGCACCATATCCTGTTTAAAAATGTTCCTGCGGCTGCTATTCCGTTCGTTTAGCATCACAAATAAACCACCCTGGCCAGTTGTTGCGGTTTTGGTTTCATTAGTTCCGGGTTCGGCCCCACTGAGTACCGAATTTTCTTTTAAACGCGGGAAAATAATCGCTGAAGTTGCACAGGTTCTTCCACATGCAGGACAATTATTTTTGCAATTTAACGGCTCTACCACTTCGAGACTTTTCTTGCTGAATTTGTAGACTCCAAAAACGCAGAAACGGGCACATTTCGCGCAATAAATACAACGCGATTCGTCGATAACAGGATACCAGGCCGGAACTTCCAGGCTGTTTTTTATAACCGTGTAAGTGGAATTACCAGTGTCTTCTGTTATTTCTGCATCGATCTCACTTCCAAGCTCTTCAGGATTTTTTTCACGAAAGTTTACCACCTCGTAATTTTCCATCTCAATTTTATTCTGACGGAACATATTTGCGATGGCACGTGGATAGCAGGCAATGATCGTTTTCTGCTCGTAATGAGCATTAATTTCGGCCAGCTTTTCCTTTTCGTTAAGTGTAAATGCACACAGATCGTGCAGTTCTACCACATCGGTGTTAGACTTCTGCATCAACAGGGTAATATCGTTCTGTTTTTGTTCAGAAATAATTCCGGCTGAGCAACGACAATATACCAGGACTTTCTTTTTCATGTTTAAAATTCTCTGTTTCCACATTCAACCACAATTCATCCTCCAATTTTCTGACAGACGCATTTTTTTAAAGGGAAGCTAATTAAGTGAAATTCTGTTCAAACTAAAAATATTCGGGTTAAATAAAGGTTTCAACGGGTTGAAAAAGCTTACTTTTTAAAATCATTGGCCAAAGCAATATTTTTATGAACAAATGTATTGATGCCAATCGCAATCTTCGAAATGGGTTGATGGCCCAGGTCGAAGACAGGCGCTCCGAAAATGCCAAATTTCGACTGAAGTTCCGATAATAAATCTTTTCGGAAAGAAGCGATGACGATGGACTGGTTTTGGTTAATCAATTCGCTAAAGGCACTTGCCCAGC
>WOYI010921849.1_pt2 | contig 115468 bp, 89 predicted proteins | sample 6423411 | NCBI WGS metagenome assembly WOYI01 (sample SAMN13441803, study PRJNA592873) | oil field metagenome | biome: oil field; feature: oil-well bore; material: oil-contaminated soil; isolation source: oil-contaminated soil from oil-well borehole | place: Germany: Wietze | collected 2016-10-18...
TGAGACCTTGAGACCTGAGACCTTGAGACCTTGAGACCTTGAGACCTGAGACCTTCAGACCTTCAGACCTTAACTAACACCTGACCAGGCGCTTTACTGATGACACCCTCCCCGAGGTGACCTTCAGATAGTATATTCCTTTTGCAAGGTCTGACCCTTCAAGTGTAACCTCATCGATGCCCGAGGGTGCATTGATCATCCTTACCACGGCGCCTGAGGCTGATATCAATTCAACCTTATGCGGCTGATATTGATAGTCACCGTTGAATTTAATCACGGCAACTTCACGGAAAGGATTCGGATAGACATCAAAGAGCACCCCTGTGGCATCATCTGCATACTGGCTCCCGATGGCTGTCAGGAACGACGGCCGGTAGACCGGTTTTGAGGTAAAGAGCCTGTATTCTCCCTGTATGAGAGATATGGGCGTATTCTGGTTGGAAGAAGTGATATCGATGGACGTTCCACTGAAGAATTCGTACCAGGTGCCTGTCCGCGTGAAGTTAGGGTCGATGCTGCGGGGGAAGAGATCAAAATTTCCGAGCACAACCACATCCATATCAGAATGCTGTATGTTCAGCCTCTTGGTTTCCCCCGACTCGTAGATGCTGAAGTTGTCAGATGAGAAGGCAGGCTCACTTTTCTTCAGTTCAGCCAGGGCGGAGAGGTTGTCAAAGAGGTTTTTTCGTGAGGTATTGTTGTAATAATCCCATCTGATGGGTTTCGGCCCCAGCGGATCATCATTATAGTTTTTGGCATAGTCATATCCCAGCTCCTGGAACTGCCAGAGCATCTTGGGGCCGGGTATGGTCATGAAGAAGGTTGCTGTCAGTTTTATTCGCTTAAGAGCAATGTTAAAATCTTTGATGTTGTAACCGCCAACGGCCTCACCCTGACTCAGGTTCAGCCACATGATCCTCTCCTCATCGTGACTCTCCATGTAATCAACAATGCCGGGCACACTCCATCCGCGGTTTATCCACGATGCTTCCGAGATCGACATGTTCCAGTCGGTGTGACTCGTTGATGCAGCCTGGTAACGGAACTTCGCACTGCCCCACAGCAAAAATCCGCCGGCAGCCAGCTCCTTCTCCTCGTTATTGTCGGCAAAATGCTCCAGTATCAGGATTGCGTCTGGCTTGTAAGACCAAATCTTGCTCCCGATCCGGTTCAGGATTGCAATGCGTGATGCATCATAAGCCCATCCGTCACCCGGAGTATTGGTGAAGCCTTTGGTGAAGTCAAACCTGAACCCGTCAACCCTGAACTCATCAATCCAGTAATGGCATACGCTGTCCGCAAATGCTTTGGTATCACTGCTCTGATGGTTAAAATCATATCCCCATGAGTAAGATGCGTTGGGTGATACCATGTTGAACCAGGGGTTGTTTGATGCAGGCTGGTTGGTGGTACTGTTCCAGTACATCCTGACAAGCGGGTTGCTGCCGTAGGCATGATTCAGAACGATATCCATGATCACCGCTATGCCCCGGCTGTGGCATGAATCGACAAGCTCTTTGAGATCATCAGCAGGACCGTAATATTTGTCAACCGCAAAATACATGGCCGGATTGTACCCCCAGCTGCTGTTGCCCTCAAACTCATTCACCGGCATCAGCTCGATAGCATTGACGCCAAGCCTCACGAAATAATCGAGTGTGTCCCGGATGGTTTTGAAATCATGCTTCTCCACGAAGTCGCGCACCAGCATCTCATAGATAATGAGTGTATCGGCAGCCGGTGCCGTAAAGCTGGTATTCTTCCACACATACTCCGGCGGCCTGGTCTGAAAGACCGAGACCAGCCCGTCTGCAAGGTCCTCCGGGTAGGGTTTCAGATCAGGATAGGTTGTCTCCTCAATCCATTTGTCGTTCCACGGATCCAGCACCTTCGTGCTGTAGGGATCGGGCACGCGTAGCAACTCGTCTATCAGGTACTGGAACCCGTACTCTTCGTCCGGGTCAAGCCCTGTCACCTCCAGCCAGTACCAGTTTCCGTCAGGACTCCTCTTCATGAACCCCTCCACGGTGTGCGCCCAGTTGTTGAAGTCGCCCATCACAAAAACATTGTTCTTATATGGAGCATATAACAGGAACCCTGCCGAGTTGTCTCCGGTGATGTTCACCCCCGGCCTGAGACCGGCCGGAACATCCTGGGTCACCGTAGCGGTGCGGATAAAATAATAAGCAGAATCGGCTTTTGCGACATTATCCTTCCATGCCCTGGCAACCAGCTTGAAACTGCCCGAACCCGTGGCGGTGACAGTATGGTTCAGTGTTGTTTCTGTCACTTTCTTAAGCTGCGTTCCGTTCTGGTACAGTATGATTGAGTCACATGCCGAGGCTGATGCCTGAACAGGTACCACCTGCCCGGCATAAACCAGTGAGGTATACTGGTCCGGCTGCGACAAGAGAACCTCAAATGCAGCCTCCTCACTGACATTATAGAAGATATCGGCCCCGCCGACGTCGCGACCGGTTGCTGTATTGGGTGACGGCACCGTATCCCTGAAAACAAAGGCCAGTTTCAGTATCTTTTCATTCTCCGGCACACCGTAAAACTCTCTTATGGAAGGCGAAATAGACAGGGTATAAACATTGGCTGAGACTTTTACAAGCCTGGCTTTGGCAGTAAACACACCCCAGTCGGCTACCACATGCTTCCAGTCCGAACCACTGGTGCTCTGATCGGTGATGACACCGGTATGAGCGTAGATCCTGCTCGTTCCGGTATAATCTTTCAGTCCCATGTCACCCTTATCAGCATGAAAGGTTATCACCACGGGGCCTGAGGCCACCGGAAAGACCGGATCAGAGGTGACCACCTGCGCTGATACGGCCAGGCTCCACCCTGCGAGGATCATTGTCAGTATCGGCAGTTTTGCTTTCATCTTCATTGATTCAGCTTGTGAATGTTTCTAAATATAATCAAAAACCTCTTCCTGTCACAGAAGAGGTTTTTGATTTTAAAGAACGCTACGGTCATAACCGTAACATGGGGGGCTATTCCGCTCAGTTCTTCGTTACTGTTGCCACTCTTGCCCAGGGATCCAGTGTGATGGTATAGTTACCTGCCTCGGCAACAGGGATATTGCTTCCGCCCAGGCTGAGATCGCCGAGGTCTCCGCCGAAGTTATAACCCCAGCCATCATTAGCCCTGAACTTGAATTCACCGACAATGAGATCAAGAGTAATTGTAAAGAGACCGTTAACAGCATCCCAGCTCATGTTCTGGTCGTCACTCCAGCTTCCGGTAGCATCACCAATGATTCCCCATCTGTCTGCGCGGTATGTATAATCATTCGGATGGCTCAGGTCAAGGGTGATGGCGTAGTCATCCTCAACGTCAGTGACAATGTTGTCACCGCCGGCCACAAGATTATTGCTGCCTGCCGGTGCACCGTAGTTGTAATCCCAGCTGTCATTGGCCCGGAACTTCCATCCTCCGGCAGGCATATTCATGCCGCCTTTCCAGATGTGAAGCTCAGAATCATATGTCAGAGGCTCCTGGCCACCCCATCCATTGAGATCGCCAATCACACCCCAGTCAGTTGCAACAACCGAATAGGTCATGTCGGTAATGTTCGCATTAATCTTCAGGTATCCTGCAGGAGCGTTTATGTCGCTGCCAGGATTTGTCAGTCCGCCTGATCCGTCATCACCAAATGTGTGTGCATCATCCCAGCTATGATCGGTAGTGAGTTTGAATGCACCTGCAGCAGGGAAGTAAACATATCCTTCAGCCTCGGGATTGGTGGCTGTGGAGATAATAAATTCAGCGTTATCGCTGTTATCCCAACCGTTGTAACTACCTACCACCCATAACTTATTGATGTCTGCCAGTGTCTGGAAGGCAATATCATCTCCGTATACAGTACCCTTGCTGTTTGTTGCATAGGCACGTACGTGGTATCCGGTATTTACAGTCAGTCCTGTAATATCGCTGACGAAGGCTCCTGTGCCATCACCACCAGCTATAACATTATCGGTAAGATCGGGATCCGGGTCTGTACTCCAGCAGAGACCTCTTGCAGTGATTGCTGATCCTCCGTCATATGTAACATCACCCCCTGACACTGCTGATGTCTTGGTTATCTGGGTAACTGCTGCGGTTGTTACTGCCGGGAAGTCAATCTCGGTCTTAAAGGATACAGTTGGACCGTAACCCGTGCCTGCACTGTTGGTTGCATAAGCCCTGACATAATAGGTCTGATTGCCAAGAAGGCCCGTCAGCTCGCTGGTGAAGTCGCCAATATCTTCGCCGTCAGTTGTCTTGCTGTCAGCAATTGTAGGAGGATCCGTGAGTCCCCAGCATACACCGCGGGCAGTGACAACCGCACCTCCGGCTACTGTGACAGAGCCGCCACCCATTGCCGAGTTACCTGTTATTTCAGTAATATCGAGCGTTGTGAGTGTAGGCACCACGGGTTTCGTGGTGAAAGTGAGCTCCTCACCGTAAACCGTTCCTGCCGGCCCCATGGCGAATGCGCGGGCATAATAGGTCTGTGCATAATCCAGGTCCGTGAGTGTCACGTTGAATGCAGCTGTCTTTAACGGGCCCGGATAAGGAGTTTTCGAGCTTTCAGTAGTAGGACCCGGTTGTTTGTCATAGCAAACGCCTCTCGTTAAGAAACCATCACCTTCAGCTACAACAAATCCGGTAACCGTTGCCGAGTTGGATGTTATGTCAAACACCTTTGTGGTCCCGAGTTTGGGATCGAGCCTGACTTCGGATGTCTCCTTGGTGCAGCCGGCGATGAGTATCGCCGCTGCAACCATGAGCATCATTATTCTGAATATTGATTTCATTTTCATCTATCTTTTATTAAATATCCCGGAACTAGTTGTTCTTCACAATAGTACATGAACCGGCTTCATCCGGACCGTTCGGCTGGGTGATTGTCAGCGTGATCGTATAGTTGCCAGCCGTCACCGCAATGTTGTCACCGTTGTGGAAGAGATCGGTCAGATCAGTTTTGCCCGGACGGTAACCCAGGTTCCATGCCCACGCGTCGTTTAGCCTGAATTTGATCTCACCGTCAACCAGGTCAAGGGTTATGCTCCAGGTGCCTGTGGCCGGATTGTATTCCATCTTCTGGTCGGGGCTTTCCCATGCGTTGGGTGTTGCCGAACCCACAAGCCCGATCATGTAGGCTGAGATGTCATAGGTCATCGCATTGACGTCAACGTTGAGCCGGTGCCATCCGGTGGCAGGAGGATCAATGCTTTCTCCATCAATTGCAAGAGCTGCTCCGCTGGCACCGTATGAGGTGTTGGAATCAGGATCAAGCAACGTGAAGGGCTGTGCCACATCAAGCTTCACAAGGCCTGTATATTTGCCGTCACCCAGTGCAGATTCCACCTTCTGGTCCATGCCGGAACCGATCAGGTCAAGACGTGGCAGACCGTAGAGGGTCACACTCGCATTGACGGGTGTCGAGGAATAGGAAAATGGATTTGTTCCTGTTCCGGGTGCTCCGGTACCTGCATCAACAACAAGCACTCCCCTGATGCGGAAGTCCACAGATGTAGTGGCATCAGCAGGGAATTTCTTCAGAAGTATCCCGTTCAGGTCACTGACCGTGATCTTTATTGACTTCGCCTGTGTCCCTGTCCATACCGTCACAGGATCAGCAAAATCAGTTCCGGCTGCACATGCCTCAAGATAGTAAGTAACTGAAGCTGCGAATCCCGGGTCAACTGGAGTGCCGACAAATTCAAGCATCTGCGTGCCGTTAACCCTCTCGAGGGTAAGATCGGGCAATGTCTGAAGTGTCGGTGCAACCGGGTTTGACAGCATCTTAACCATCTCGCCGTCCTTTTCACATCCTGTGAAAAGGGCTATCAACCCGATGAATGTCAGATATATCAAAATATTCTTCTTCATTTCTCTACTCTTTTATTATTAGTAACCGGGGTTGTTTATCCCGTTGTAGTTCGGATTGGCTGAAAGCTCGTCGCCCGGTATCGGGAAGATATTGAGGTGTTCCGAAGTGGCTGCTCCTGTATAAGCTCCGCCCTTCCACTGCCACAGGTAATCACCGCCGGTGAATTTACCGAAGCGAACCAGGTCAGTGCGTCGCTGGGCCTCATAATAGAATTCACGGGCACGCTCTGCCATGAGGAAATCAAGATCGAGATCATCAGCAGTGATGTTGCCGTCCTGGTTCCCGTAGGCACGCTCCCTGATGAGATTGATATCATTGACAGCAGCCTCGATATTGGCTGTCCCTCCCATTCTGTAGAGAGCCTCAGCCCTCATCATGTAAGCGTCTGCCAGACGGAAGACCGGGAAGTCGGTGCAGGCGTATGCGGTATTGTAGTTCGCCGGCAGGGAACTGTCATGATTGCGTGCCGTGAACTTGTAAACCCCGATGCCGTAATCGCCGCTTGCGGCAGGACTCGGTATATTCAAGGCCTTCTTCTGCTTCAGGAAGATGCGCTTGTCAGGTGACTGCGAGAAGGTCGAGTCTGAAGCCGGAATTGCGACATTACCATAAGTGGCAAGGGTGTCAATCACCAGATCCAGGAACTGTATCCTGGCCCTGTTACCGTTCCAGTTGGTGTTTGAGGTCAACCCATGGAAGTCTTCTGCCCTGATATACCGTGCATCGCTCGACGATTCAATGATGAATGTGGTTCCCACATAACCCTGTGTGTTGATGCCGTCCTGCTCCCAGGCAAAGATCATCTCAGGGTTATGATTGCCGTCATTGTCAGCACTGAAGTTTTGCCTGTAATCAGAAGCAAGAGTATAACCGGCGCCGATAACTTGACCTGTATATGTCACTACATCTTCCCACCGCTGTGTTCCTGTGTAGACCTCTGCATTCAGGTAGAGCCTTGCAAGCAGCATCCATGCTGCAGCCTGGTCAGCCTGGGGATATGAGTATCTCGGGGCGCCCAGGTCATTCTCAATGTCCTTGAGCTCTGTTTCGATGTAATTGAAAATCTCCTGCCTGGTGCCGATCTGCGGAAAGAACTTACCTACACCGTCAGCTTCTGTCGTGAAGGGGAACTGGCCAAACAGGTCTATTGCCCAGGAGTAAGCCAGGGCCCTGAGAAAACGAGCCTCGGCAACATACCTGGTCACATCTGGAGAGGTATTTCCCTCAGCGTTCTTGATGAAGTCGTTGGCATATGTGATACTCAGCGCCAGACGCTGGTAGAGAGCCGTGAGGAACGGGTTGCTGGGACTCCATGTCTGGGTGTTGAGGTCGGCGATGCCGACATCCCCCCATGCACATATCGCCTCATCGGTGGTGATCTCCTGAAGGTTCCACAGTGCCCTCATGGTTGTGAAGAAGTTGCCGTCAGAAGCAGCAATGTCATCGCCACCGTTGGCACCCTGGCCCGAGATGATGAAGCTTGCATATATCTTCCCGAGGGCCTGTTGCATATATAACGGATCATCACCCAGGTTCCCTGCAAGTATCTTGGTCGGGTCCTGTGGCACTACATCCAGATCTTTCACGCATGATGAAACCATCAGTGCTGAAAGTATAATTCCGAATATTAATATCTTCTTATTCATATCTGCTTATCATTTTATTCGTTAGTAGGTAAGCCCTATGCCAAGCATAAAGGTACGGGGCCTCGGGTAGAAATTATTGTCAATACCACCCTGAACCTCGGGGTCAAGGCCGCTGTATTTTGTCATTATCAGCGCGTTCTGCACCGTAAAACTAACACGGGCACCTACAGAGCCGAAGAGATTGTCAAACCTGTAACCGGCACTGACGTTGTCAAGCTTAAGGAATGAAGCATTCTCAACAAAATAGTCGCTGGTGAACTGACGCTTCACAAAGTTGGTCTCGGCAAGCGCCCTGGTAAAGTTCTTCCAGTAACCGATCTGCTGCATCTGGTCATAGGATGCACCGGCAGCCACCTGGTTGTACACATAGTTGCCCAGGCTGGCACGGGCCGAAGCCGAAAGATCAAAGTTTTTGTATTCAAACCTTGCTGAAAGACCCAGCAGGTAATCGGCTACAGGATTGTGATAGATGTACTTGTCAGCGTTGTCGCCGTTGACCACTCCGCCTTCGCCTGACTCATCAACATAGAGTCCTTCGATGGGATTGCCGTTATTGTCATATACCTGCCTGTTGACGAAGAATGAATAAGCCGGATAACCGACCCTGGTGACCTGCTTCTGCCCGGTAAAGGCATCACCGTAAAGAATTCCTATATAATTGGGATCGTCAGTGAGAAGAAGCTTTGTGATCTCATTCCTGTTGTAGGTGGCATTGAAGCCTATGGTGAGGGTCATGTCATTTGTCGAAACAGGTATGCCATTAAGAGAGACCTCGATACCGTTGTTCTCAAGGCTGCCCACGTTCGTGAGAAGAGTGTTTGAGAAGTTGCTTCCGCTGGGGACAGTGACCGAGTTCAGAAGATCATCGGTGACCCTCCGGTAAATGTCAATTGAACCTGTTATCCGGTCATTGATAAAACCAAAGTCAAGACCGGCATTCAATGTTGTCGTCTCCTCCCACTTAATATCAGGGTCATATGCATCAGGACGCAGTGTCGGGAGGAAAACTCCTCCAATGGGATAGTAACTGCCTTCCGAGGCTTCCCGGTAGAGAGCCTGGGCCGGGTAGTCATTGCCTATATCCTGCTGACCGGTTATTCCCCAGCCAAGTCTCAGCTTGAGGTTGGTAACAGCTTTAACGTTCCGCAGGAAGCTTTCGTCATTGATCTTCCACGCAAGAGCCACTGACGGGAAGAGCCCCCAGCGATTATCCTCTGCAAAGCGTGAAGATCCGTCTTCACGGACAGTGACGGTAACAAGATACCTGTCCATCAGCGTGTAGTTGACACGACCGAAGAACGAGACGAGATAGTTTTCGGTGATGAATGACGAGCTGTCAGTCTTCTGATATAACGGATGCTCGGCGTCCACAATGCCGCGTGTGTAGCTGTCTCCCTCTCTCTTGAAATGCTGCCATGAGTAACCGGCAGTGACATCAACCACACTCTGGATGCTGGCCAGGTCCTTATTGTAATTCATGTAGTAATCGAGAAGATTGTTGTAGTTTGTGCCGCTGTAATCGCTCAGCCTGCCGTAGAGGGGTGCTGTGAGAACCGATGGTGAGGTCCTGGGCCTGTTGTTGTGCCCGTCACTCTCTGAATAGTCTGTTGCCAGGTTGAGGTTGGCCCTCAGCTCGGGAAGGAACGGCAGGGCATAGTCAAACTGTATGTTACCTATCACCCTGTTAACCACTGACCTGTTGTCAGCCTCGAGAGCCTGCTCAACGGGGTTGGCCGTCCCCAGGTTGGCACCGTAATTGGCCCACTGGAAATATCCTGCCGAGGCAGGGTTGCCGTCCATGATCACCTGTGTCGGATCCATGTTCACTGCAGAACCGATGGCACCCGCGTCACCGTAGTTGTGATGGGTGTTCATCCCCTTGACATTCAGGTTTATCTTAAGGCTTTCATTTAGGAAAGTGGGATTGAGGCTTAATGAGCCGGTTATCCTCTCCATGTCGGTGTTCTTCAGGATACCGTTCTGATCAGTATATCCTACTGAGAAGCGGTAGGGAAGGCTGCTTACAGCACCCGAGAGACTCAGGTTATGGTCATGCGATATGGCTGTACGGAAGATCTCTTTCTGCCAGTTGGTATTCTGTAGTCCCAGCAGATCGAGGTTGTCAACTCCAAACAGATCCTTTTTTGCAAGAGCCAGCTGCCTGATCTCATCACCCGAAAACACATCAACAAAGGCGATGGCGTTGGCAACAGAGACATTCCCGTCATACGAGACGGTCAGCGGGCTGCCTGCCTGTCCTTTTTTGGTGGTGATGAGGATAACACCGTTTGATGCCCTCGAACCGTAGATGGCAGTCGCGGAGGCATCTTTAAGAACCGTGAAGGTCTCGATGTCATTCGGGTTTACAAATGAGAGAATGTTCGAGCTCCCCGATACATTGTTATTGTCGATGGGCACCCCGTCAATGATTATCAGCGGGTCGTTGGAGGCATTGAGTGATGAACCTCCGCGAACACGTATCGTGGCGCCGCTGCCCGGAGCACCGCCGGCGGTGGTGATGACAACACCGGCGCTCTTACCCACCAACAGATCCTGCGGTGAAACGATGGCCCCCTTGTTGAAGTCCTTTGAGCTTACCGCTGCCACCGAACCGGTAGCATCACTCTTCTTCACGGTACCGTACCCGATGACCACAATCTCGTCTAGAGTCTGGACATCAGTGCGCAAAGCCACATCAATGACCGTCCGGTCACCGACGGGCACCTCCTGCGGCAGGTAACCGATAAAAGTGAAGACAAGTACATCCCCCGGACTGGCCATGAGGGAGTAGGCTCCGTTGATGTCAGTGATAGTTCCCGTCAGCGTGCCCTTGACAACGACGTTCACACCAGGTAACGTCATCCTGTCGGCAGCATCGGTAACTGTACCTGACACTCTTACCTGTTGCCCGAAGACAACAAGACTCATCATTATGCCGAAGGTCAGCATAAAGAGCCGTTTTACAGTTAGTTTCTCCATAAATAGATCAGTTTAATTGCAGTTTACAGAATTGTTGTTATTACTAATATTTGGTTGCTCAGATTTGGGATGATAAAATTCGGTCTTTTTTACTTGTTAACCAACTCTTTTTCAGCTTTTTTCCGCAATCGTTACCGCAAACGTTTGAATAGGGCGTTTGCTAAATTAAGACATGCTGCAGAGAGTGATATTTTTTTTATTATATTTACCCGAGTGAGACATTTAGGCAGATGAGCAAGGAGAATATCACCATAAAAGATATAGCCCGCGAACTGGGTATCTCACCCTCAACAGTGTCCAGAGCGCTCAAGGACCATCCCGACATCAGTCAGGCCACCCGCGACGCGGTGAACGAGCTGGCCGACAGATGGAACTACCGGCCCAATCCCATTGCCCTCAGTCTCAAGAGCGGATCATCAAAGACAATCGGGGTGATCATTCCTGACGTTGTCCACTATTTCTTCTCAACAGTCATCAGCGGCATCGAAGATGTACTCTACAAGAGAGACTACAATATGATCCTCTGCCAGAGTAACGAGTTGATGGAACAGGAGGTAAAGAACATCAGGACACTTTTGTCAAGCCGCGTTGACGGCATCATGGCATCAGTGACCAAGACCACCCGGGAGTTCGGCCATTACCGCAACATCATTGATAAGAACATACCCCTGGTCTTCTTCGACCGTGCGGCAGAGGAGCTTGCCGCCGACAGCGTAGTCATTGATGATGAGATGGGTGCCTACAAGGCTGTTAACCACCTCCTGCGTATGGGAAAGAAGCGCATCATCCACCTCTCAGGCCCTCCCCAACTGGCCATAGCCCGCAACCGGCGCAACGGCTTCCTGAAGGCCATGAAGGAATACAGGCTGACACCTTCCGACGATGATATCATCAAGTGCGATGACATTGAAACCGCCGAAGAAATCATACCGGAACTGCTGAAGCGTTCCCCTCTGCCGGAGGCTTTCTTTGCGGTTAATGACCTCACCGCAGCTCAGACTCTCATGATTATAAAACGGCACGGACTGCGTATCCCCGAAGATATAGCCATAGTGGGTTTCACCAACAGCCAGATAGCCACGCTCACTGACCCCGGGCTAACCTCCGTGGACCAGAAAGGTTATGAAATGGGACAGATAGCCGCCACGCTGCTTCTGGAAAGGATAGAGAATCCACGCAAGCCAATGCAGAACAGGGTGATAACCTCAGAGCTGGTGATCCGGGGCTCCTCATCTGCCAGGTGATATTGCCGGCCTCCCGTTGACCCGGGACTCCTCCTCTTCCAAGTGATATTGCCGGCCTCCCGTTGACCCGGGGCTCCTCATATGCCAGGTGATATTGCCGGCCTCCCGTTGACCCGGGGCTCCTCATATGCCAGGTGATATTGCCGGCCTCCCGTTGACCCGGGGCTCCTCATCTTCAAAATGATCATTTCTGCCTGCCGGTGATCGGTGACGCCTCCCCGGCAGAGTTATCCCCAGCAAGTTAAAGAAAATCGGCCAGCCTTCCCTTTGTTCCCTCACGTATTCCCTTCGGTGTCTCCGTCACCGCACAGCACTCCGTCTCCGGATCGTGCTGGAATATCAGCAGGTGGCCGGAGTGCAGCGCCTCCTCAAGGATCTCCTGCTTCTCGGCAATAGTGGCCAGGGGTAACAGGTCGTATGCCATGTTCCACAGAAGTGGTATATGTGCTACGGTGGGGATCAGGTCACCGGCAAAAACAAGGGTGCGGTCATGATACCTTATAACCGGTACTATCAACCCGGGGGTGTGCCCGTAACATATCCTCAGCATCACTCCCGGAAAGAGCTCTCCATTCTCCTCAATAAGGTTCAGCCTGCCGCTGTCGCCGAAAGGCTTTATATTCTCCGGAAGAAAGGCATCCTCCTCGCGCAGGTTGGAGTCGTTGGCCCACTCCCACTGCTCTCTGCTGATATGGTATGTGGCATTGGGAAACAACGGCTCCTGCCCTCCCCCGGCACCGTTGACAAAACAACCACCGCAGTGGTCGGCATGAAGATGGGTGATGAGAACATCAGTGATATCTTCCGGAGTGTAGCCGCACTCCGCCAGCCCGCCGGTGAGCCCGGACCCGCCGTGCAGGTAAACATGCCTGAAAAATTTATCAGACTGCTTGTCGCCCCACCCGGCATCAACAAGGATGACCCTCCCCCCTGTCTCAATAACCAGTGTATTGAGCGAAAGAACTATGGTATTATTCTCATCTGACGCTACCTGTCTGCCCCAAAGTGCCTTGGGAACCACACCGAACATAGCGCCGCCGTCAACCCTGAAATTGGATATATTGAAAAGAGATAGCTTCATTAGATTATTTAATTACTATTTTATTGGTTTAATGGAACTTACATGAATTAAATAATCAACTGCTCCTGTGAACCAGTGCTCATGTAAGTTTCATTCGATTATATTATTATGATTTCATTGGCCGAATGGAACTTACATGAATTAAAACAATCATTCCCTTTGGTGGGTTTCTGCTCATGTAAGTTTCATTTTTTATCAACTTAACCGGGCTGCAAGATAACCAATTTTGGTATTTTTGCGTGACCCATAGCGGAGTGATACAGGCATTATGAACACCGATTTCAACTCAGTACTCTTTGCATTCCTGCTGACACTATTCGCCGGCCTTGCCACCGGTGTGGGGAGTACCATTGCCTTCTTCGCCAAAAAGACCAACACCAGGTTCCTCACAGTAAGCCTTGGCTTCTCCGCCGGGGTTATGATCTACGTCGCCTTCGTGGAGATCTTCGTCAAGGGACGTGAGGTGCTCACCGAAGCTATGGGCATGCGCCAGGGATGGTGGGTGGCCGTGCTCGCCTTCTTCGCTGGCATAGCCCTCATAGCCATCATTGACAAAATCATCCCCTCACAGGAGAACCCTCATGAGGCGAGGAAGATCGAGGGGGGAGAAGAAGAGGAGAGAAGCGGCAGACTGCTGCGCATGGGGACCATGACAGCACTTGCAATTGGGATCCACAACTTCCCGGAAGGTCTCGCAACATTCACCGCAGCCCTCGCAGACCCTCAGATAGGTATTGCCATCGCTGTCGCCATAGCCATTCATAACATCCCGGAAGGAATAGCCGTCTCAGTGCCCGTTTTCTACGCCACAGGCAGCAAACGCATAGCCTTCCGGCTCTCGTTCCTCAGCGGCCTCTCGGAACCTGTCGGCGCACTGGTAGGGTACCTGCTTCTTCTGCCGCTGATGACCGATACCCTGATGGGAATCCTCTTTGCCTTTGTGGCAGGCGTTATGGTATTCATCTCACTGGACGAACTGCTTCCCGCAGCCGAAAAATACGGGGAACACCACCTCTCAATCTACGGGCTGGTTTCCGGTATGGCAGTGATGGCACTAAGCCTGCTGCTTTTCAAATAAACAAAATCGGGTAAATCCTGTTAGATTATTATAATTTTGTACGAAATATTAAAAACCAAAAGCAGACTATGATGAAAAGAACACTGACAATCCTGGTGATACTGGCTGCACTCACAACAGGCATCCAGGCTCAGACCTACAATTCAGCCATCGGCCTCAGGGGCGGCGATCCCTCAGGAGTGACATTCAAGACATTTATCAACAGCATAAACGCTCTTGAACTGATAGCCGGGACAGGCTACTGGGGACATAACTTCGCAATAACCGGGTTCTATCAGTGGCAGCGGCCTACCGACTGGACACCGAATCTCGACTGGTTCATCGGCCCCGGAGCACATATAGGTTTCTGGAACGACTACTACCGTGAAGACTACGGTACAGGTATTCTCCTGGGTGTCGACGGTATCGTAGGGCTCGAGTATACTCTTGATGATATACCTCTCAACTTCTCACTTGGAGTAGGCCCCAGCTTTCAGCTCACCAGCGGTCCCGGATGGTACTACTGGAACGGAGGATTTGCCGTCAGGTACATCTTCTAGGAAACAGCATACCGCTCATAGAATGGAGGATACAGGGCCGGCATTGATTTCTTGCAAAATATTTTGCAGTTAAGAAAAAAGACTCCATCTTTGCATCCGCTTTTTTAAGTTCTTTAAGGTCCATTCGTCTAGTGGTTAGGACGTCAGGTTTTCATCCTGGTAACAGGGGTTCGATTCCCCTATGGACTACAAAACATAAACTGAGAATATGGCTAATCACAAGTCGGCACTGAAAGCCGCAAAGCAGGCTGAGGCAAGAAGGGAAAACAACAAGTACTATGCCCGCACAATGCGTAACGCTCTCAAGAAGATGCGCGCCACCACCGACAAGTCGGAGGCAGACAAGATGCTCCCTGAGCTCAGTGCCATGCTTGACAAGCTGGCAAAGAAGAACGTAATCCACAAGAATAAGGCGTCAAACCTCAAGTCGTCAGCAACAAAGCATGTACAGAACCTGAAGTAGGGTTTCGTTGAAAATATTGTACTGCCGCTGCCCCCGGACAACGGCTTTTTTTTTATATTGCAGCGGGATAAAACGTTTTGCTGCATGTCAATGAAGATCACAGACTGGGCTGTCGAGGACAGGCCCCGTGAAAGGCTCTGGAGCAAGGGCCCCTCAAGTCTCAGCGACGCTGAGTTGTTAGCCATACTCATAGGATCAGGTACCAGGAACCGCTCGGCACTGGACCTGGCACGCGAACTGCTGGCTCTCGCCGGCAACTCACTGGGCGACCTGGGAAAACTCAGCGCCGGGGAGATACGTAAGATAAAAGGGCTGGGTGAAGCCCGGGCCGTGACCGTCGCCGCCGCCCTGGAGCTGGGACGGCGCCGCAAACTGGCCGAGGCGGCGGAACACCCGCAGATACGCTCCTCGGCTGATGTCTTCAACATCTTCAGCCCCCTGATGGAAGACCTGCCACACGAAGAGTTCTGGATACTCTTTCTCAACAGGGCAAACCGGGTGATCGGCCGGATGAAGATAAGCCAGGGAGGTGTGAGCGGCACCGTCACTGACGTACGCATAGTTATGAAAAAGGCGATAGAGTCACTGGCATCAGGACTGGTCATCTGCCATAACCATCCCTCGGGCAACCAGAGCCCCAGCGATTCAGACATACGCATAACACAGAAGATCAAAGAGGCAGGCGCCCTGATGGATATCCAGCTGCTGGATCACCTTATCATTGCGGGCAGGGAGTACTATAGCTTCGCTGATAACGGGGCCATCTAGAGTTGCTGCCCCGCAAGCCTTACATCCGAACGGTCATCGCACATCTCACGCATCTCCGCTACGGTGAGCCCGGTGACCGGATGAACCGCAGCAGGAGCAACCTCATAAAGGGGCTCAAGCACAAACCGCCTGTCGGCAAGCCTGGGATGAGGCACCTCCAGCCCCGGCATTGATATTATGCGCTCTTCCCATAACAATATGTCTATGTCAATAATGCGCGACTCATAGCTGTCCCTGCCGCTGTGCCTGCGCCCCATACGTCCCTCGATGGATCGGAAGAGCTGCAGCAGCTGCCACGGCTCCATAGTAGTCTCAATGACAATGACCATATTCAGGAATTGCACGTCAGCATCAAAGCCCCATGGCTCGGTCTCCCATACCGATGACACAGCTGTGACCTCCCCTGCCTCTTCCCGGATAAACTCTATGGCACGGGCAAGAGCACCAAGCCTGTCGCCCATGTTGCTCCCCACTCCTGCAATCACCTTTGTTCGTGCTGATAATTTCATCTCAAGCGCTTTAGAGCCGTAAAGATGCCTGTTTTTTTTATAATTTGGCAACCGAAACAAACCATACTGATATGAAAACCTTCCTCAAAATGCTGCTCGCCGTGGTTGCCGGGCTGATTATAACAAGCATACTCTTCTTTGTTATCATGCTCTCAGTATTCTCAGTCATAGCCACCGCAGGCACCAAAGCTGTTGACATACCCGAAAAATCGGTCCTGGTGATCAAGACCGGCGCCATGATTCCGGATCGCACCGGCACCAACCCGCTGGCCATGTTCGATCCGTTTACCATGTCTCTTACCGGGACTCCCGGACTGAACGACCTGCTGAAGAACCTGCGCAAAGCTGCCGAAGATGACGACGTAAGCGGCATCCTGATAGAAAACGGCACCATGCCCTCAGGATGGGCAACGGCAGACGAACTGCGCACAGCCCTGGAGGAGTTCAGAAAGAGCGGCAAATTCGTTTACTCATACTCTGACTATATCATGATGCAGGAGAGCTACTTCATCTCCACCGCTGCTGACAGGATATGGCTTAACCCCACCTCTGCCTTCGATTTCAAGGGACTGGCCTCGGAGGTTACATTCTACAAGGAGGCACTGGAGAAGCTTGGCGTGGAGGTGCAGGTGATAAGACACGGCAGGTTCAAGGGTGCCGTTGAACCCTATATGCTTGACCGGCTGAGCGAGGAAAACCGTCTCCAGATCACCCGGTATATAGGCTCAATATGGCAACATGCTGTAAAGGTCATAGCCGAATCGCGCGGCTTGCCTGCCGAAAGGGTGATGCAGCTGGCAGACTCACTGGCCGGTTATAACATTGCACGCATGGCCGCGGCAGGAATGATCGACGGCACCATCTACCGGGACCAGCTCGAAGACAGTATAAGAGTGGCTGCCAACATTGAGGAGGATAAGAAGATCAACTATGTGCCAATGACAAAGTACTCCAGGGTGACGGTCAAACAGGATTCCAAACCGGGACGCTCCAGGATAGCAGTGCTCTTTGCCGAAGGGAGCATTGTCATGGGGGAAGGCGACGACTCCAGCATAGGCGGAAACAGGTATGCTGCCGAGTTGCGTAAGCTGCGGCTTGACACTACCGTAAAAGCCGTGGTCTTCAGGGTCAACTCACGGGGCGGCAACGCCATAGCCTCTGACCTGATATGGCGCGAAGTGGAGCTTACCTCCAGGGTCAAGCCTGTGGTGGTATCAATGGGCAACTACGCCGCCAGCGGAGGATACTATATAGCCGCCGCCGCCGATAAAATAATGGCCTCACCGGTGACACTGACAGGATCCATAGGGGTCTTTGGGCTTATCCCCAATGCACAGACACTTCTTCACAAAAAGCTGGGCATCACCTCTGAAGTGGTCAGCACCAACGCACACTCTGACGCACCTTCGCTGACGCGTCCCCTCAGTGCCTTTGAAAAAGAGGCCCTCCAGGCTAATGTAGAGCGTACCTACAATACTTTCACGGCCGTTGTGGCTGAGGGCAGAGGCTTGAGACAGAAAGCAGTGGACAGCATCGGGGAGGGACACGTCTGGAGCGGCACTGACGCGGCCGGCATAGGACTGGTTGACACCTTCGGCGGCATCAGTGACGCTATCAGGGAAGCGGCTTCGCTGGCAGGACTGGATAACTACCGCATCATCGAGAAGCCCGAGGCTTCTGACCTCTACACCAAGCTGCTCAAGGAGATGACCGGCACTCTCAGGGCAAGATTGATCCGCCAGGAGCTCGGTGCTGCCTCAAGGTACTGGCATGACCTTAAGGAGATAATGTCCGCTTCAGGAGTGCAGGCCGTGCTGCCATATTACATTGAGATCTACTAGGCATGATCATTCCGGGCGGGATACTGCTGTGGCTCTCATCACAGCTCTACGGAGCCGCCGTAACTGTCAGGAACAGTCTCTATGACTGCGGCATACTCAGGAGTCACAGCTTCGACCTGCCCGTGATCTGTATCGGCAATATCACAGTCGGCGGAACAGGAAAGACACCCCATGTCATCTGGCTGGCAGAGAAACTCTCTTCCCTGGTACAGGTTGCCGTGCTCAGTCGCGGGTACCTCCGCAAAAGCCGTGGCTTCAGGGAGGTGACGCCCGGTGACACCACAACCGAAGTGGGCGACGAGCCGCTGCTGATAGTCCGCAGCCTGCCACAGGCGCGCGTCTTTGTTGACCGCGACAGGGTGCACGGCATAAGGAAGATTATGACCCAGGAGCCCCTGGCCGGTGCTGTCATCCTCGACGACGGCTACCAGCACCGGGCTGTGAAAGCCGGGATGAACATCCTCCTGACCGACTGGAACAGGCTCATGATACGCGACAGGCTGCTGCCGCTGGGACGACTGCGCGAGAGCATCAGAGGCATGAGAAGAGCGGATATCATCATCGTTACGAAGGTGCCACCCGAAGCCACCCCCGCTGAGATGGACGCCGTAAAGGCAGAACTGAAAGCCGAAGCAGGGCAGAGCATATATTTCACCACTCTTGCCTACGGCAACCCGGTGCCGCTCTTCCCGGATACTCCACCACAAACGGTTATCGCAGAGACCTCAGTGCTGATGGTGACAGGCATCGCCAACCCTGCCCCGATGGCCAGCTACCTCTCAACACTCTGCAAAAGAGTGACACAACTTGCATTCCCTGACCATCACCGATATACCGAAAGTGACATCGCGGACATGAAATCTGCCTTCGACGCCATGGAAGGTGACCGTAAAATTGTCATCACCACGGCCAAGGATGCCGTCAGGTTAAAAGAAATAGCTAATATTGCAGTTCACCTCGCCGAGGCAATATATGTATTGCCGGTTAAGGTGCAATTCATTGAAAATGAAGAGGAGTTTCTAAACAAAGTATATCAATATGCTGGAAAAAATCATTAAGACAGCTGATTTCCTGAGATCAAAAGGATTTACCGACCCTGAGGCAGGTATAGTGCTGGGCACCGGCCTGGGCGGCCTCACCACAGAAATTGACAATCAGATCGAGATCCCCTATGCTGAGATACCCGACTTCCCTGTCTCCACAGTGAAGGGTCATGACGGGAAACTGATCTTCGGCGATTTCGGAGGGAAAAAGGTTGTTGCCATGAAGGGCCGTTTCCATTATTACGAGGGCTACGGCTCCGAACAGGTGACCTTCCCCATAAGGGTCATGAAGGTGCTGGGCATCAGGGCCCTCTTCCTCTCCAACGCCGCAGGCGGAGTCAACCCCTCGTTCCGCATCGGAGACATCATGATCATCGATGATCATATATGCCTCGTCGACAATCCTCTGATAGGACCCAATGACGATCGCATAGGGCCGCGTTTTCCCGACATGAGCGTCCCCTATGACAAACAGCTCATCGAAAAGGCCGAGGCAATAGCTGCCAGGCTGGGAATTCCGTTAACAAAAGGAGTTTACCTCTCCACCACCGGCCCTACCTTCGAGACCCCGGCAGAATACAGGTTCTTCAGGATCATCGGCGCTGACGCCGTGGGCATGTCAACGGTGCCCGAGGTGATCACCGCCAGGCATATGAATGTGCCTGTCTTTGCCGTCAGCATCATCACTGACCTGGGTGTGGAGGGTAAGATCGAGTACACCACGCACGAGTCTGTCCGGCAGGCTGCCGAACACAGCGAGGAGAAGATGACCAGGATCATGAAGGAGCTGATAGCTGCCCTCTGACGGGTTACCCGTTTTGCGGCGCCGGAAAATGGTACCTTAACGGTAGTGGTCTGACCCCGTTACCTTAACAGCAGAGCTCATAAGCGTTACCTGTATAGCACTGCACAGACCTTCTTCCAGCGCCTCGACACCCCCGAAGAGCTTACTGATTCTGCCATAATCATATAGAGTCCTGCGGGCAGTCGTGCACCGCTGTCCGTCGTCCCGTCCCACACAAAGGTTGCCCCGGCACCTGCGGAGAACCTCTCTGCCAGCCTTCTGACACAGTACCCGCGGTCGTTGAAGACGGTCACCGATATTATGTTGTCATCTCCCCCGGGCCAGACCGACACCGATATCACCTCCTCAAAGCCGTCGCCGTCAGGTGAGACCCTGGTGGATGAGAGCCTCAGTCCTTCGCCGGCTTCCGCAGGCTCCACCGCCACCGAGTTGGCGGCACCCGGGGTGCCCCACCCGGACGCCTCGGAGGCAGAGTGCCAGTTGGCGGCAATATCTGATGGAAGTGCCGGGAATACCTTCTCCAGGGCAATCCCCCCGGTGCCTGACAGAAACACCTGATGCATGGCACTGCTGAAACTGACCCTGTCAACAACGGTCAGCATCCGGTTATAAAGTATAAGCGTGCCGCCCTCGTCGGGCATCGAGGGAAGACGGGAAACCTCGTAAACTGCATAGGGTGATGCGCAGGGATAACCCTCAACAACAGCATCCCTGTCAACGGTGACGGCTATGTATTCATACGGCAGCAGCTGTCGCGGCACGGCAGTGAAGGCACTCGCCGGGGCGGTTAAGCTGTTTGCCAGGTAGAGGGAGGAGAGATCGACAACAGTGTTGCTGTTATTGTACAACTCGATATAATCTGCACCCCCTGGCAGGGGATCGAACAACAGCTCGTTGAACAGTAACTCACCGGCCATCGGATCGGAGGGAATGCCGGTCCTGAGATCTCCCTGGCAGGCTGCGTTGCCGGCAAAATCAGTGACTGAGGCCGGCACTGTCAACGAGAGAATCTCTCCCTGTTGCAGCCCCTGGTCCAGCGGTACCAGCAGCAGACGGTCAGCAGGGTCACCCGATACCGCTGACAGCGTTTCCCTGCCGTCGGCCAACCACCGTTCGCCTGCATCAGCCATAACTGTCTCATCAAACAGAACCCTGACGGTATCACCCTTTTCAGTCCATACAGCCACAATCTGCGGGCAACGCAGGTCAGCGGCCAGCGTGACAGACGAGTTGGCCCTGCCTGGTGTGCCGCCCGAAGGATCAACGGAAGGACTCCATGCCGCAGGCTCATTGAACGGGTTGCCGAGGTCGGTCAGCTCCGCCGACCACCCTCCCCCTGACCGCGGCCCCTGCCCCAGGAAGGCAGGTGTATAACTGACGGCATGCAACAGTCTCCCATTACTGTCACGCAGGGCCAACACCTCCCCGTCATTGTTCAGCGAGGGGAAGGACTTTATCGCCATCACCCGTCCGTACGGCAGCAGAGCGGTCCTGCTCCCCGTGGCGCACAGTATGATGTACTCCTGCGGAGCTATGGCCTCCGAAAGCAGGGTGACACTGTCAGGCCCGGCAATAAGAATGAGACCTCCGGTGAAGAGGGTGTCACCGGTGCGGTTGGTTATCTCCAGGTACTCCTTATCAGGCAGTTGTACCGGTGGGGAAGGGTCAGCCATTATCTCAGAGAAGACAATGGAACCGGTGACCGGGACGTCACCAATACTGCCTTGCGACTGCGCATTAACGCACAGGCATACAGGCAGTAACGACAGCAGAATAATCTTTTTCATGCAGCGGGACTAAAAAAGAATTAAATTTGTCGCACTTTTTCAAGATAAAGTTCGTAAATAATTTCGAAACAATTACAGAAATGAAGGTAGCAATTGTCGGAGCCACCGGTATGGTAGGAAAAATGATGCTGAAGGTTCTCGAGGAACGCCAGTTCCCCGTCGACACTCTCCTGGCTGTCGCCAGCGAGCGCTCTGTGGGACGGGAGATGACATTCAGGGGCAAGCCTGTGAAGGTTATAAGCATCATGGAAGCGGTGGAGGCAAAACCTCACCTGGCACTCTTCTCCGCCGGATCGGCAGTTTCACGTGAATGGGCCCCGGCCTTTGCTGAGATCGGCACCGTAGTTATTGACAACTCCCCGGCATGGCGGATGGATGAGAATGTCCCGCTGGTGGTTCCAGAAATAAACGCCACCGCAATAACGTCAGAGAGCAGGGTCATCGCCAACCCGAACTGCTCTACCATCCAGATGCTCATGGCCCTGGCACCGCTGCACCATGAGTACACCGTCAGGAGGCTGGTGATCTCAACATACCAGTCGGTAACAGGCACCGGAGTCAGAGCAGTGACGCAGCTCGACAATGAACGGCGCGGGTTGGGCGGAGAGATGGCATACCCCTACCCCATCGACCTAAACTGCCTTCCGCATTGTGATCACTTCCTCGACAACGGATATACAAAAGAGGAGGAGAAGCTTGTCAGCGAGACACGGAAGATACTGTCAGACAATAGCATACGTGTTACTGCCACGGCCGTGAGGGTACCAGTCAAGGGAGGTCACTCAGAGGCAGTGAACGTTGAGTTTGAACGTGAATTTGACCTCGACAGGGTGAGGGCACTGCTCTCAGAAGCACCGGGAGTGATCCTCTATGACAACCCTGCAGAGAACATATACCCCATGCCAATCATCGCCCATGATCGAGATGAGGTCTTCGTGGGCCGCGTCAGGCGCGACTTCTCGCAGGAGAGGACACTGAACATGTGGGTGGTGGCTGACAACATACGCAAGGGAGCTGCTACCAATGCGGTGCAGATAGCTGAGTATTTGCGCTCGTCAGGCCTGCTGTAGCTGCAGGTTAAACATCATCATAGAGAAAATCATTGTAGGGATACCGTGCTGCGTGTATCCGTCTCACATCGTCATAGAGCATCTTTCTGAGCTCATCAATATTGTCAAGGGTCTTGGCTGAGATGAATACCACCTTACGATCATTTCCGGCGGCCATCCAGCTCCTGCGCAGGTCATCCAGGGAGAGGTTCTCCTTCTTCACCGGGGTGAGGTCATCGTCATCCTTCCTGGTGAATGAGAATATGTCGGTTTTGTTGAACACCATTATCGTGGGCTTGCCCAGCGACCCCAGCTCTCCGAGAGTGGCGTTCACCACCTCTATCTGTTCCTCAAAGCCGGGATGCGAGATATCGACCACATGCAGCAGCAGGTCGGCCTCGCGTACCTCGTCGAGTGTCGACTTGAACGACTCCACCAGGTCGTGTGGCAGCTTGCGGATGAACCCCACCGTGTCGGAGAGAAGGAAGGGCAGGTTGCCTATCACCACCTTCCGTACCGTGGTGTCAAGTGTGGCGAACAGCTTATCCTCGGCAAAAACGTCGCTCTTGCTGATACGGTTCATGAGTGTAGATTTGCCGACATTGGTATAGCCTACGAGTGCCACCCTCACCATCTTTCCGCGCCCCTTGCGCTGAGTGCTCATCTGGGTGTCAATCTTCTTAAGTTGCTCCTTAAGTTTCGCAATGCGATCGCGTATGATGCGGCGGTCGGTCTCTATCTCTGTCTCCCCCGGACCGCGAAGCCCGATACCCCCGCGCTGACGCTCGAGGTGTGTCCACATGCCCGTCAGCCTCGGCAGCAGGTACTGGTATTGGGCCAGCTCCACCTGCTTGCGTGCGTGCGAGGTGCGGGCACGGCCGGCAAAGATGTCAAGGATGAGGTTGGTGCGGTCAATGACACGGCAGTTGAGCTCCTTCTCGATGTTTCGCATCTGCGCCGGTGTCAGCTCGTCATCGAAGATGGCAAGGGTGATCTCATTGGCAGCGACGAACGCCGCTATCTCTTCAGTCTTCCCCTTGTTGACAAAAGTGCGTGGGTTGGCATGCTCTACACGCTGGAGGAATGACATGACAGGCTCCGCCCCTGCCGTACGGGCAAGGAAAGCAAGCTCATCAAGGTAATCGCGCGCACTGCCCTCACTTATCTCAGGGGTGATGACCCCTATCAGTATTGCCTTTTCTATTTCCCGCAAAATTAGAAGGCAAAAATACTAATTCCGGACAAATCCGGAAAGAAAGACTTCAGTACCATGCTTCCCGTGTACGGACTATGCTGCCGTATACGACTGCCGGCCGCTGATGCGGCCGGCAGATCATAATGACATTATATGACGACAGAGTGCCTCAGTTGATATACCTCCTGTTGGCCTCCATGAAACCCCGTATTGCCCGTTTAAGGTTCTCGGTGCACATGATCACCATATCAAGGTCGGTGGGGAACTCGATGATCTGCGACTGCAGCATCCGTTTCTGATCCGCCGTGAGGGCATTGACATCACCTATCGCCCGTGCCGACACATGCTCGAAGTTGGAGGTTGCGCCTATGGGCTCTTTCTTGATAGTCTTTTCAGGATAGAGAGAGAGCATCTCCACATCCCCGTCGATAATGCACTCCTTGACCTGAAATGTCTGGATGAGAGCACACTGCAGATCCTTGTATTTCTTTACTTTGACATCATTGCCCAGTGAATCCCTGAGCACGTTGCCCCTGGCATCCTTCACATACTCAAACCCGTCCTCCACGGTCGCCTTCACCAGGCTGTCGCGCTGGAACTGACGGTCAGGACTGACGGCCACGTTCTTCAGGTTTATGTTCACCACGTAGTCAAACTGTGTGTCACTGTTGGGAATGGAAGTATGATATTCCACCCACTCGCTGTTGAGTCGCGGCAGGTCAAGGGCCAGCAGCTCCTTCTCAAATGTCTCGGGAAATTTTGTGGGAGAGTAGTTTTTGAGGGTGACATAGACCCGGCTGATGCCTAGCTGCCTGGACTCCCGCAGCATCTGGTCAATACCCTCATAGTCGCCCACATACTCCTGTGCCCTGACAAACTCATAGTATGCCTGGCGGTATGACTCCCTGGTGTTGTTCTTCATCAGCTCCTGCCCGTGGGCGTAGTAGAAGTCGGCTGCATTCTTTTTTGCAACCACCATCTCCTGCATGTAATCGACATAGGGCCACTCTATACTCCTGCCTTCATACTGGATCGGTGTTACTGTACGCACGGCAGTCTGCCTGTCGCTCATCTTCTTGTAGATGAGGTATAGCTCATCCCATGCGTTCGCTCTGCCCTCGATCTTGAGCAACCGGATGCGCTCCTTATCCTGTTCAAGGGCGATATTCATGGCCCGCTCAAGGGCCTCGATATCCTTTGAGCTTTGGGGGTTTTTCCTCAGTTCGGTTACAGCCTTGTTAATGGCTGCGTCATAATTGCCGAGCTCGAGCTGCTTCTTTGATGAGCCGCAGCCTGCCAGCAGGAGGGCTGATACAAACATGATTGCGAAAGTCCTTTTCATCAGAATATGTACTAATTATTAAGGTCTGATGGAACCCATATGTTTTATGAAATTATTAACCTCCATGTATGCGTGTAAGTAACATATGGATTTCAAAAGTCTATAATTAAAACCCCGCTATCCAAAGGTGCGGGGTTCATATTTAACGTTATAAAAGGCTGTTTATTGCAGCTGGAAGATGATGGGTATTGAGTATCTCACCCTCACAGGTCTGCCCCGCTGCATGCCCGGCTCCCACTTGGGGGAGGATGCCACTGCTTCTTTGGCGGCGTCATCGAGCAGCGGGTCAACGCTGCGGGTGACAGTCACGTTACTTACATTGCCGTTTGGCTCAACCACAAAGGAGATGAACACCCTTCCCTGGATGCCGTTCTCGGCGGCCAGCTCGGGATAGCGTACCCGTTTTTGCACCCACTCGCGGAACTTGTTGATATCACCACCCCTGAACCTGGGCATGTCTTCCACGATAACGAATATCTCATCTTCTGTCTCTTCTTCCTCTGCCTGCAGCACCGGAGCGTAGATCTCCACTACCTTGTCTTCCGATGTCTCGTCGTCTTCGAAGCGCACCTCGTTTTCTATCACCACGTCGTCTTCCACGATCTCAAAGAGGTCGGTGACGGTCACCTCCGGGGGAGGCATCTCCTCAGGGGGTATCTCTTCGGTAACGGGTATCTGTTCCTCCTCGATTGCTTCCTCAGTCATGCCGTCAAAGATCGAGTCCCTTTTCTGTCCGCTGGTCCATTCGAGGGCCACTATACATATGATCAGGGCAATGATAAGGCCAATCTGCAGAAACAGCGACTTCTTGTTTTCCAGGTTTGCCTTTTCGTTTTTCTTGAGTTCCATGTCAATGATGTTTGTAGGCACCTCAAAGTTACAAAATTGTTTGTCAACTACGACGCAATGGCATAAAGTGATTTGGAAAAAAAGTTCTATATTTGCACCGCTCCGGGGATATGGGCTATAATGCTCTTCCGGGGAGGTTCATAAAATTACGGGGATATAGCTCAGTTGGCTAGAGCGTGTGACTGGCAGTCACAAGGTCAGGGGTTCGATTCCCCTTATCTCCACAAGTATCTCATTTTCAGCGTGTTATATACAAAACGAAACCTTTAAGCACTTGATTTACAGGTTTCTATTTTTTTCCCTGTTTCTTATCTCTTTTTATCTGCAGGCTTTAACTCCATCCCAAATTGCATAAAAGTTCCGAAAAGATCATGATCTTCCCACTGTTCAACAACTTTACCGTTTTCAATTCGCAATATGAAAATCACACCTGATCCAAACTTGTTACCTGAGGGCGGGGCACCAGACCATTCTTCCTGTAGTGCACCCGAGCTGTAGTGCACCCGAGGCAGTAAACCTTGCTGCGACCATATTCCCTTCTGCAATCATTTCTTCAATTCTCCACCGGATGTCAGGGACAGCATTCCAATTGATCTTTGTGGCTCTAATGTCATCTTCACGTGTTGTTGGATTTGGACTTGCTGAAGGAAAATAATACTTACAGTCAGGAGCATATAATTCTATATAAGGGGTGTCTCTATGATTTAAGCCATCCAGGATTTAAGCCATCCAGTATTTTCTGAGCAATTGCCTTACTTTGTGTTTCAATATTTATCCGGGCTAAAATTCATCCAGTTGTGCCTTAGATTCTTTGTTCTGCGCACAGCCTCATATTATCATAACAATAACCATACTAAACTAAAAGAACTGTCCTTTTCATAATTACATGTTTTAGTGGTTAATGAAAGGAATTAATGATCTGTCTATCAAAGTTACGACAGGGATAAACCAAGGTAAATAAAAGTTTTAAATCGTTGACTTTAAAACTCCCATAGTCTTTCCGTATCATAAACTGATTTTTGAGGTAGGTGCTGCAACCATTAACACATATTTTGACAACGTGTCTCTGACAGACATGGGGCCTTACACTCCTGCAGTGGGTATCCCCGGGTCTTTATTTAGCGGCTGGGATACTGATGTTGATATGCAGACAACTGTGGTAATATTGATAAACAGGAAGCCCTGAGCCCCGGCGCCTGATAAGTGCAATACCCTGGGGATAGGGTCTGTCATGATCGGTGCCATCAGGGAAGAACCGATGAAGGTGGCCCTGGGCATGTCGGATTCTGAAACTCCGATCGGAGTAATGCCATTAGGTTATCTGATCCCGAAAGAAGAGTAATGATATAACACTGACCGCCAGACCCCTGATGAGCCGGGAAATCTTCAGGTTGTGAATCGTTTGTCGCTTTTAGGTTATATCTCTCTGGGACAGTGTCACCAGTTTTGAGATGTAGCGGGGATCTTCGGCGTAGGAGATGCACTTCAGAAAGACGAGGTAGAAATCGCTGTCAATCTCACTTCCAATCCTGTAACCTCGCGACAGGTAATACTTCTGCCACAGGGCATAGTCGATGACGGAATCGGACCAGTGTGCATACTGCGCGTGCTCCTTGTAGACGCCCGTGGCAACCGTGGGCCTCTGAACAGGATATCTCATTCCAAAAAGGTTATTGCCGTTGCGAAAGATATCAGAGGTGTAATTTCCCGTTTCCAGCTTCGATTGCAACAGTACAACATCCTGGTAAATTATTCCTTCGTACTCAAGACATGACTTCAGCAGCTCCTCACTGAACGGCATATGTCTGAGCTGGTAATAGAAGAATGACCTGTCCGACTGTGACCTCATCGCCTCTGTAATCATCGCCCTCCCACCGGGAACCTCGGCGGACCCCAGAAGGAATATAATGCCAAGTATGATCGCCCGCGTGGCAGAACCGTTTGCCACCTTCCGGAACCTCAGAGCCCGGAAGGCTATCCAGTACCCTGATGCAATGCGTAAACCTGAAGAAATATGCTTGAATGTCTTCATGGCTTTTCGGTTTGACTTTCGGGTCAAAGTTACTTCACAAGCCTCTTTAGCACAAGTACCTCAAGCCCATTTAGTGGTACTTTGAGGCAATCCCTGGACACATTGATCAAAAAATCAGAGTGCTCCATTGACTGACTCAAACCGTTCAAGGAAGGAATAAGGATCTTCGTCAAAAAGAGGTCAATTTTTACGGTGAAAAGAGGGATTTAACGGCTATTCGGTGAAGGCATCAGCCTATATTCCTGGCTATCTGATCAATATACATCCGGGACAATTAAAGTTGCCGATTCGGGGATTTTGACCAATCGAAGTGTAGAAAAGATATACTTTGGGAATGGCAGGAGTTTTTTTGCTGAAATATCTGTCTTATACGTATATTTGTTGTATATTTATACGTACATAATGCAAAAATGAACGTAAAACTGACAATAAAACTTGACAACGGAGTGATAAACCGGGCAAAAAGATATGCCAGGCATCGCAGGACGAGCCTTTCAAGGCTTATTGAATCTTACCTCGACTCAGTAACAACAGAAGAGCCCGATGATCTTGAAATCACCCCGCTGGTGAAGAGCCTGAGCGGTGTCATCAGAGTGCCTGAAGATTTTGATTACAAGAAAGAACGCTCTGATTACCTTAATCGAAAGTATTCATGAAAAGAGTATTTCTTGATACCAACATAGTAATTGATCTGTTGGCTCAGAGAATGCCATTTTACACCGAAGCAGCCAAACTGTTTTCCCTTGCAGACAAGAATGAAATTAAACTCTATATTTCGGCGCAATGCCTGGCTGACATAAATGATATCCTCTCAAGACATCTCCCGCCAGCCGAAGTCCGGGTAATATTGAGGAAGTTCAGGGTATTGGTAAATGTTCTGCCGTTCGATGATAAAATTGCCGATCTGGCCCTGAATTCAGATTTTCACGATTTTGAGGATGCCATTCAATATTACACTGCCACAGCAAACGAACAGGAATTGATAATCACAAGGAATCAGCCTGATTTTAAAGAGAGTAAACTTCCGGTCATGACCGCCGGTGAATTCATGGCATCTTTAAAAACCCCCGGATAAAATCGGTTGAGCATTTGGAATGCACTGAGGGAGGTAACGATTTCCGCCTCAGGAAGATCATTCCTCCGGGAATATTCCGGGAATAGCCCTGCCAGCCTATTCTTTCCTGAACCTGACCCTGGTCACCTCGCTGATCCAGCCGCCGACGCTGAATACGATGCCCTCGTCAAGGATCCTGCGGTAGAAACACTCCTCTCTTGTCGGGAAGAGCTGTGAGTAGGCTTTTATCTTAGCCTCCGCCTCCTTCCTGAGCGAGGGATCAACCTTCATGGCAGCCTCCAGGTAGTCGACCGCCACCCAGTAGGCAGTGTGATTGTCAAATGTGTTTCCAAGCTCAGCGCCCGCATAGCATTCGGCGAGAAGCATCAGCGCGCCGGCATTCTTTTTGTTGAGCTGAAAAGCATGCTCAGCCCGTTCACGGGCCGCCTGCCTGTTGCCACGGGCCAGCTCCATCTCCGCCACCCTCAGGATCACCTCTGACCTGACAACACTTGTGGTGTCGCAGTTATATGCCTCGGTGAAATAGGCTACGGCTCTCTCAAGGTTGTTTCTGGCGGCATTCAGCTCGGCCAGTCTGACGGCATTGGCGGCAGACCTGTCATTTGCAAAAAGCTTGAGGGCTATGCTGTAATAGAAATCCCCGTCGCTGCAACCGGTATCATAAAGCAGAACAAAAACTTTATTAATCAGCACTCTGTCCCTGGGGTTGCCATTAACCTTCTGAGCATACAGCCTCTCAACGTCACTGCATCTCATCGCTCCGCATGTCCTGAAAAATTTCTCAAGGTTATCCAGATCCCCGGCATAACCGCTGTTGCATAGATTACTTCCAATCCGGTTGTCCAGCGTAACGATAGATTTCACGAAAGCATCTGACAGCTCCTCATCACCGATCATATCCATAGCCCAGAGGCTGGCGGCCACCGTCGCCAGAAGCACAAAATGACTGCATCCCATCTCATCAGGAAACATTTCGGCAGCCTCGGCAATGATATTGTAGCATATTCCGAGATAAAGAGGATCGTCTCCTGCCAGGTCGAGGAGCAATTCGGCCTTGTGAAGTTCGTTTGACGCTCTGCCTTCGAAATAGTAGGATCGCTGGGTGAGGAGCATAAGTACCGAGTCGATGTATGCCAGCTCTTCTGTCCGGTCAAAGAGCTCCAGGTAAAGTGTTTCCCCCTCTGCATATAGCTCCTCGGACAGCGCAGGGCATTCAGCCAGCACCTGGCGCCAATGGTACAGTGCTCCGTCAGGGTCACCGCCGGCGCTGCACGTTCTGTAAAGCGATGTTTCATAAAGGCAAGCGGTGGTGTCCTGAAGGCTGCCGGAAACAGAGTTCGTTAAATTACCATCACGGGCTAAGAGTCCACCTGAAATACTCCCCAGCAGCACCGCTGCAATAATCTTCAGTGCCCAGCGACCTATGTTTATTTTCCAGCTCATGGCAAATAGAGATTGTAGCTTATCAAATAACCATCTATATAACTGACCGGGAGAAAAAATCGTATAAAAGTCAGGTGCTGATTTAGCCCCTGAATGTCATAATTTTTTAGATTTCAAAGAAATCAGTTCACTCTTTTAAAATTATACATTAATGCATACATTTGGCTTCAGAATTTGCCAAAACGAAAACAGGTGAATATTCTTAAGGAAAAGCTATCAAAATACGATGCCCCCCAGAAAGTGATGGAGGCAGGAATCTATCCCTATTTCAGGGAGATCGAATCTGAACAGGATACCGAAGTCATCATCCGCGGTAAGAAAGTGCTGATGTTCGGTTCAAACAGCTACCTGGGCCTTACCAACCACCCGAAAGTCATCGAGGCGGCCAAGGCTGCCACTGACAGGTATGGCACCGGCTGTGCCGGATCGCGGTTCCTCAACGGGACCCTCGACATTCACACCAGGCTTGAAAACAGGCTGGCCGAGCTTGTCGGCAAGGAGGCAGCCCTCTGCTACAGCACCGGATTCCAGGTCAACCTGGGCGTGGTCTCCGTTCTTGCCGGCCGCCATGACTATCTGATCCTCGATGAGTTCGACCATGCATCCATTATTGAGGGCAGCAGGCTCTCATTCTCCAAAGTGCTAAAGTATGACCACAACAACATGCAGGCACTCGAAGCCAAGCTGAAGCTCTGCGACAGCGAACGGGTCAAGCTCATTGTCTTTGACGGCATCTTTTCCATGGAGGGAGATATTGTTGATCTCCCGGGGGTGGTGAACCTGGCAGAGAAGTACAACGCCTCTGTCATGGTTGATGATGCCCATGCCATTGGCGTGATCGGGAAAAACGGCTCTGGCACTGCATCACACTTCGGGTTGACAGACAAGGTTGACCTGATCATGGGCACCTTCTCGAAATCATTTGCTTCATTGGGAGGATTCATTGCTGCTGACAGCTACCTGATCAACTACCTGAAACACAATTCCCGCTCCCTGATGTTCAGCGCCAGCATGACACCGGCGTCAGCTGCTGCCGTGCTTGCCTCAATCGATATAATGGTGAACGAACCGGAGCGCATTGAGCATCTCTGGAAACTGTCCAATTTTGCCCGCGACGGGTTCAGGTCTGCAGGCTTTGACACCGGGAGATCAGAAACACCCATTATCCCGCTATATATCAGGGACAACATCAAAGCCCTGCAGATCACCAGGGATCTGCTGGACGACGGCATCTTCGTCAATCCTGTCGTCTCCCCTGCAGTACCCAGGAACGACAGCCTGATCAGATACTCGCTGATGGCAACCCATACATTTGAGCAGGTGGAACTCTCCATAGAGAAGATCACCCGGGCGGCCAGGAACCTGGATATCATCAATTAAACAGGCCACTGCCCACACATAAATGAAAAAGGTTGTACTTATCACCGGCATCTCCTCCGGCTTCGGAAAGCACACCGCCGATTTGCTGGCCGCTGAAGGACACACGGTATACGGAACCGTCAGAAGAGATATTGATCTCAGCAACGGAGTGCATGTCCTGCGGATGGACCTTACCGATGCCGATTCGGTTCGTGATGCCGTTGAGGCTGTCATCAACCGTGAGAAGCGCATCGATGTACTGATCAATAATGCCGGAATGCACACCGGCGGGCCGGCAGAGACCCTCCCCGACGATTATCTCAGGCTGCAGATGGAAACAAATTTCCTCGGTACCGTGCGCATTACCCGTGAAGTCCTACCGGTTATGAGAAATCAGGGTGGCGGCACCATCATAAACTTCAGCTCAATAGGCGGATTGATGGGACTACCCTTTCAGTCGTACTACTCTGCCGCCAAGTTCGCCATGGAGGGTTTCAGCGAGGCGCTCCGGCTGGAGGTCCGGCAGTTCAATATCAGGGTGGTGCTGATCAACCCCGGCGACTTCAGGACAAATAACACCATCAACAGGAGAAATTTCCTTGCTCCCACCAATGATGCTGATCCCTACCATGAGCAGTACAGCATTACTCAAGGCATTATCGAAAGGGATGAGACCGGGGGAATGGATCCGGGAAAACTGGCAAAGAGAATAGTCAGGATAGTTCACAGCCGTAAGCCCCGGTTGCGGTATGTGATTGCATCCCCGAACCAGAAACTCTCCGTACTGCTGAAAAGAATCCTTCCGGAACGCTGGTTCATGAAGATCATAGGCAGCTATTACCGGGTCAGATAACCGTTCAGGTCTTGGCCGACAACCTCTTTTATGCTTCTTAAATAACTGACCGCCCGCCCGGTGACCTTCCGACCCGAGTTCAGCCTGCTTCAGAACCTGTTCATCCCGGCAGCCAATGTCATTGCTTCAGTGTCTGCACAGTCGCGCTGCGACATGTGACTTGCACTTTGCAACCCGCCCTATCGCACATCTTCTTTGCCGGAATGTCAGGTATTCTTATTAACTTCGGAGTCCAATTCTTTCGCTTTCTCTCATAATGAAGATCACTCACAGGAATACTGCCGTCACGGTGCTGCTTATGCTTGCCGCAGCCCTGTCTGCACAGCAGCCGGCTAACATCAACGACCCGTGGGAGGATGAGAAGTTCTTCAATATGGGGTACAGCCTCGGACTCAATGCAATGACCTTCAGGATAGACCCCTCTGAACAGTTCATCGCATATGATTCACTCTATCCTTCGAAGGGAAACCCCTATCCAGGTATCAGCATCCACCTGATAGCCAATTTCAGGCTGAATCAGTTCTTTGACATCAGACTGCTGCCGGGCATTTCGTTCGGACAGAGAGTGATAGATTTTGGCTCTGACCGCGTAACCGATACGGTTTACGGACCGCAGAAGATAGAGTCAAGCTTCATCGAACTCCCCATCCAGTTAAAATACGGCTGGCGGATGCGTAACATCAAACCGTACGTCATTGGCGGTGTCAACTATCGCTACGACTTCTATGCACAAGAGAAATACCGCCTGGAAAGACCCGTATACCTCCGGCTTAACCGCCCCGACCTCTACTGGGAAGTAGGTACGGGGATGGATTTCAACCTTACTCATATCAAGCTTTCCATAGAACTCAAGATGTCAAACGGCATTGCCGACGTCCTGGCTCATGACCCCCATCCCGATTACCCGGAATACTGCAACTCCATAGACAAACTGAAGTCGCGAATCTGGGTGCTATCCTTCCATTTCCAGTAAATACGATGCGTCAGCTTCTGACGGACTGCGCTGCCCGGCAATGTAATCTATGAACAGTGTGCATTTGTCCACTCCTCTCCAATGTTGGTCAAAATTATTGCCTTTTATGTTCGCAAACGTGCGGATTATAAGGTTATTTCGCGAAATTTGCTGACATGTATAGCGAGGATTGAACGTTATTCCCTCTCCTGGTGTAACTGACAAATATCGATGAAGTACAATTACAAAAACCTCTTTGCGTCACAGCATGAGAAATTCATGGCGATATTGGGTCAGGACTATTTTTCTTCCCTCCTCATTGATGATGATCTTTCAGATTCTGCCGTTATTATCTCCGACAGGAGGGTATACCAGGTGGGTAAACTATATGAGGCAGGCCTCAGGATCCACGGAGGAGGACTGAGGACAAACAGGGGAAAGAAGATCGTCAGCCTTGAGGATGTGACGGGAACAACCTGCAAGGAGATAACCAAACCGCTGCCGGGATCCCTGCTTGTTTTTGTCGGTCTCATTGCAGCAATACTGGGACTTCTGTCGGATGTTACCGAATCAATGATAATAATGCTGATCATCGCAGCCCTGCTGATAGCAGCGGGCGTCTTCCTCATTATTAAACTCAGGAAGCGGTACCTGATAATCGAGTATGCAGGTGGCAGCATTGCCCAGCCGGTGAAATTCATCACCGATACTGAACTCAACCTCTTCCAGGGAATAATCTCCGTAGAGAAAGAGAGGCTGATGTCAGGTGCCGGCGACCTGAAAGAGTGCCCCAACTGCGGTGAAAAGATACAGATATCGGCAAAGATATGCCGTTACTGCGGCGAAACGCAGAAGGAAATAGCTGCGGAATAACCTTCAGGTAACAGCCAATGCAATCATGCTTCGCCTGAGCAACGGATAGCGATACTGCAGCCCGCGCAGAACAGAGGCAGGTCCGTTACTTTGATATTACCCCCGGGCTTTCGGAGACAAGACAAGCACATTGGTCATATACAAATATATTCTCCCCATCCTGCCAGCCCAGACACCTCCTGATGCTTGTCAACTGTTTGATGTATTTCGTCAAAAAGGATTTTATGACCCATGAAGGCATTTTATGGCACAAAGCCTCATAAAATAGCACTGTCAGAGTTAAAAAAGAATCCTGTACATATTCAGGCATATCAAATTATCTTTGCAAAAGAGAGCTATTGGTTCTAAATTGTAGAATTTCGGCCTGACCTTTGTGGGTAGGGTATGTTAATGAAGATGCAATGGCTAAAATATCGGTAAGAAAAATATCATTTGCGTCACTTGTTTTCATCTTTTCACTTACTCCCGTGGACGGCAGTTTCACTACGGAGCCCGATATTCTGCCGTATTCCGCGGGTATGGTTCCTCTAATTGTTCCTCAGCAGGATTACCCCAACGATTTCGGTGATGCCCCTGCCAGTTATGGCTCGGCAGACCATGCAATAAGCAACTCGGTTTATATGGGTTCCGCACCTGACGGTGAAGCTGCAAGCCAGTTCTCCGATGAGGCCAACGGCGATGACCTGAACGGGCGGGATGACGAAGACGGAGTGACATTCCCGGAGATGAAGCCGGGAACCTCTGCTACCATTACTGTCAGAACGTTTGAATCTTTATTCTTTTCAGGCTATCTAAGCGCATGGATTGACTGGAACGGAGACGGGGATTTCAATGATAAGAATGAAAGGATAGCTGACAATAGGAAGGTCTCTTATGGGTCATCCACATTGCCTATACCGGTTACCGTACCATCTGATGCCATTGTCACAAGGCCCACCTATGCCCGTTTCCGGATAGGGTCCCGGGTGAGCAGTCCCGTCGGTACTGTCGCTTCAGGTGAGGTGGAGGATTACATGATAAAGATCGCCTGTGTCCCTCCTGATCCCCCAAAAATTGGCGGGATAACCTTTCCGAGCTGTGAAGAGCCTTATGGAAGCGTGGTTCTGGAGGGATTGCCCTCCAACGGTACCTGGACGCTGACAAGGCTTCCCGACGGTGAAACTTTCACAGGCAGTGGGTCGGCATACACATACACGGGCCTGGCACCCGGCACTTACACCTTCACCGTCAGCATCGAAGGGGGATGTATCTCCAACCCCTCAGAGCTTGTTGTCATTGAACCGGGGCAGGCGGTGCCGTCAGCACCAGTGCCGGGCACTATTACACAGCCTGACTGCAATGTATCTACAGGTATGGTGGTACTGACCAGTCTGCCACCGTCGGGGCCATGGACGCTGACACGATATCCTGAAGGGATCATCTACACCGGGACCGAGGTGATCATCACCGTCACCGGCCTTGAAGCGGGCACCTATACCTTCACCGTCACCAACTCTGACGGTTGTACCTCACTGCCTTCAGCAGAGGTTGTCATTGATCCTCAACCACTCACACCCACTCCTCCGGTACCCGGAACGATAACCCAACCCACATGTGAGGTGCCTACCGGCAGCGTCATTCTCACCGGACTGCCGGCAGAGGGTGAATGGATACTGACAAGGTTTCCCGGGACATATACCAGCACCGGTACCGGCACCTCTTTCACCGTCGATGGGCTCAATCCCGGTTCATACAACTTCACCGTCACCAACAGTGCCGGTTGCACCTCTGCTGTCTCGGCAGCGGTGGTCATCAACCCTCAGCCGGGACCCTTCCCGACGCTGGTGATCACCAATCCGCCTCCGGTATGCTCCCCGGGCACCGCTGACCTGACATTGCCCTCCGTGACTGCAGGTTCAACCCCCAACCTCATCTATACCTACTGGACCGACGCACAGGCTACGGTACCACTGGCGACACCCTCTGCAGCCCCGGAAGGGACATACTACATCAGGGGGACAATCAGCGGCGGATGCTCATCGGTCAGTCCTGTTGTCGTAACCGCACTCCATCCTCCGACAGCCAATGCCGGTCCAGACCAGGTTCTCACCTACATGTTTCATACCACCCTGAATGCAGTTCCTCCCGGGGCAGGTGAAACCGGCACATGGACAACGGAGGAGGGCTCAGGCCTCTTTGATAATCCCAATGACCCGGCCACAAGGGTCAGCGACCTCTCCATAGGTGAAAACATATTGAAATGGTCTGTCTCCAACAGTGTCTGCCCTCCTGAGTTCGACTACCTGATGATCTCCGTCCACAACCTGACTATCCCCACTCTGATAACGCCGGATATGAACGGCAAGAATGACTTCTTCTTCCTTGAAGGCATTGAGGCTCTGGGAAGGACAGAGCTCACGGTGTTCGACAGGCGGGGAATGATGGTGTTTGAGACCGCCGATTATGACAATAACTGGTACGGTATAGATTATAACGGCAAGGCTCTTCCTGACGATACATATTTCTACGTGCTCAGGTCGGAAAACGGCCTCTCACTGAGCGGTTACATTGTGATCCGCAGATAAGCAGGATTGGCAGTTAACTGCAGGACAGCATAAAGGGCGCCCTCACCGGGACGCCCTTCACTTTCTCAGTTAACCTAAATCTAAACCTAGTAACCCGGATTCTGCTGACTGGCTATCGCCGGGTTGGCGTCAATCTCAGTCTGCGAGATCGGAAGAATAATCTTGTAGAAATCCCTGGTGATGGTCTTATCGCGATGGATGATGACCACTGCAGGGGTGATGAACTCATCATTAAACTCTATCGTCCTGTTAAGTCTCAGCATGTCAAAGTACCTGTGACCCTCAGCAAAAAGCTCTTTACTCTTCTCATCAATTATCATTTCGAGCGTAACGGTGGTCTCATCTGCCGGAGCCAGGCCCGGTGACCGCTTACGTATCTCATTGAGATAACCGGCAGCCTTAACCCTGTCAGGGGTGGGAAGACCAAGGGCTGACTCTGCTGCTATCAGATAGATCTCTGACAATCTTATCACTTTGACATTGACCGCTGATGTTGAACCTTTGTCTCCTGAAAGATCCACACCGGTATACTTCCGGCATGAGCCGAACCTTTCCGAGGATGATTCATCGTAATCCATTATACCCCAGCGCACATCAGTGGGATCTTCGCTCATTCGTGTAATCCAGTAATCGCTGGCCATGAACCAACCCATAGCATTCTTGACGATGCCGAGACGAAGGAGATAAAAGCCAAGTGATCCGCTTCCCAGGTCGGCCTCATCCGTGTAAATGCCAAGTTCAAAAATGGATTCTGATCCAAACTCATTTGACCATGAATCAACCCACTCCTCATTCGAATATAGAGAATAGGGTCCGTCATTTATTATTTCCTCCGCTGCGGCAAGGGCAGCACCGTAGTTCTCCATGAAGAGGTTAACCCTTGCCTGTATTGCCAGGTTGGCGTAGTAATTGAGATAGCCGTTCTCTGCAGAGGTTGAAAGCAGCGGGGCTCCGTCAGTGAGGTCTTTCATGATCTGCTGATATACTGCCTCAACGCTGGCCCTGGTAGGTTGTGAAGAAGCATCCAGAGGTTCGAGTATCAGTGGAACACCGAATGATGCCTTATCCATATTGTAAGGTTTGCCGTACATCCTGACCAGATCAAAATACATCAGTGCCCGGGCCGTTAAAGCCTGACCCTTGAACTCATTCAGTGCATCCGTAGCGTCGCCTGCCTCCTCGATCTTTGCGATATTCGCAAGAAGGTTGTTGGCCTGCAGAATATTGTGATATAACTGTGACCAGAAACCGGAGTAAGAGTTGGATGTGGCTGAATGGTTGAAGGTGTAGAGTGCATCAAGCCCTCTTCCTTGTGACCGTATTGCAAAATCACCACCCTTGGCATCACCGTAAATGACGAAGTTCCTGCCATAGTAGTTTGACGATGTCATCTTCCGCATCAGGCCATTTATCGCCACCTCGGCGTCGGCCTCATTTGTTATTGACGTTTCAGCTGCAGCATAGTTACTTGGCTTGACATCCAGAAAATCCTCACAGGAGGCCAGTAGCATGATGCTCAGTACTGTAATTATCGTTGTTATCTTTTTCATGTTAGTATCTATTTTGATCAGAAACTGGCTTCAATACCGAATGTGTAGGTCTTGCCGATAGGCAGTTCCCAACCCCTGGTACCGTATTCGTTTACTTCAGGGTCATACACCTTGTGAGCTGCAAGAGTCCATAAATTGGCACCGTTGAAATATAGCCTCATACCTGAGAGCTTTATTTTGCTGATGATTTCACCGGGAATTGTATACCCAAGTGTGATGCTCTTGAGTCTCAGGTAGTCAGCCGGATGCATGTGCCTGCTGCTCCTCTGGTTAACATCTTCCATGTCAATGGCAATCCTCTGAGGATACAATGCTGTCTTGTTTTCCGGTGTCCACCTGTTGTCATAGGCCCATTGAGACATGATCCTTTCCCAGTAATAACCATCGTCATTGCAATCCTTGCCGGCAAAGTCAAATGTGTTTCCTCCCAGCTTATAGGCAAAATTGAGAGAGAGTCCCAGACCCTTCCAGCCAAAATCGGTGTTAAGGCCTCCGAACAGCCATGGATGGATATCACCAAATATGACCATATCCGCTTCGGTGTAATCATATGTGGCAGGGCGTCCGTCAACCGTCAGGTCGGGAGTCTCATCGTTGTTCAGGAACCAGACGTTCTTTCCGGTCTCATCTTCCACACCGGCCCACTCGGGGCCGTACAGTGCCAGTGTTGATTCACCCTCGCGGTAAATGAAACGAGCCCTGTCGTCGTCTCCCGTTGGATCCCACCATATAATATCCTGACCGCCATAGAGCTTTGTAACGGTCGACTTGACATGCGAGGCAGTGAGTCCGGCGGTCCAGGTAAAGTCGCTGGTGCGCATGATATCACCAAATAGCTCAAATTCAATACCACGGTTATTGATCTCACCAACGTTCTTGAGTGTCGATGAGAAGCCTGTAACCATTGAGATGGGTACGTCCTGCAGAAGATCCTTTGAATCCCTGTTGAAGAACTCAATGGTACCGCCAATCCTGTCATCGAGCAGCCCGAACTCAAGTGCAATGTTGTATGTGTAACTGGTCTCCCATGAGAGGTTGGCATCAGCAGCCGTGCTTACACCGCCACCCGGTTCTTCCATGTATTTGGAAGTATAGCTCGTTAGTGACCGCCATCCGTAGTTGGCCGACGGCAGAGTACCGTTAACACCGTATGAAGCCCGCAGCCTCAGTCCTGAGATAACCCCAACATTATCCATGAATGCTTCCTGGTCAATACGCCATGATGCTGCCAGGGACCAGAAATTACCCCAGCGGGTTTCCGGTCCGAGGCGTGATGACCCGTCACGCCTGAAAGAGGCAGAGGCGTAGTATTTGTCATTAAAATCATATTCAGCACGCGACAGCATGGAGAGCATTGTGTTGCCCCAGTAATATGCATTTGCGTCGAGCTTGCCGGCTGTGGCCACCGTATGCAGGGCACTGGTGGGAAGATTGGTCCCCGAAGCCCTCTGATAATCAGTCAGGTTACGCTCAGCCTCCCATCCCAGAAGAATATTCACATTGTGCTGTGAGGCTATCTCCTTGTTATAATTCAATGTGGTGGATGAGACCAGTTTATTGATATTGGTATTGCTCTCGGTTATCGAACCGTTGTCATTGGAACCGCTGAAGTGCAACGGGCTGTAATATAGATGATCTGCAGTACTGGCATTGTCATATGACAGGATCGACTTGAGCATCAGTTCAGGAAGGATCGTCACCGTCACAGTCTCATTGGCAAGCAGTCGAAGTGTCTTTGAACTGTTTTCCCACTGGTCATTGTAGTAGACCGGGTTGTAGGCATAACTTCCGTACCTGGCTGTCCAGGGTTCCCCTGTCTGGTAATCTGTTGGCCAGTAAAGCGGCCAAAGCAGGTTCCGGCTCTGCAGGAAGTAGTTGCTTCCCGTGGAACGTGAGTCATTGAATCCCTCCTTGCCGCTGTTTGTCAGGTTCACGTTAGTGGTAAACTCAATGAACTTGCCAATCTTCTGAGAGAAGTTAATTCTGCCTGTGAAGCGGTTAAAATTGTTTATTACGCTTCGCCCCAACTCATTGGTATATGATAAGGAGGTGTAATAACTTGATGACTCTGTTGCTCCGCTTACCGATAGGTCATATGACTGATAGACAGCCGTGCGGAAGAGCTCCTTATCCCAGTCGAAATATTTACCGGCCCTCTCGCCGGAAATCGTCAGCGAATTTATTGTGTTGTCAGGAGCAGTGAAGATGTAACCATGTTTGTTGAACCTCCGGTTGAGCTGATAAAGTGCACTTTCACTGGCTTCCTCGTAAGTGTCTCCATAACTGTATACGCCTGCATTCCAAAAGTTCTCGTAATAAAGCTTGACCTGATCCTCCGGGCTTGCCGTCTCATAGTTGTCAGTGGCAAAAGAGGGTGTCAGTCCCACTGAAGACTTGAACGAGATGACAGGCTTACCTTTCTTCCCCTGTTTGGTCGTGATGACAATGACACCGTTGGCAGCCCTTGACCCGTAAAGTGAAGAGGCAGCAGCATCCTTCAGAACGGTGATGGATTCAATGTCGTTGGGGTTGATGGTGCTCATCACATTGTTGGATGTGTAGATGCCCATCTGCGTGACGTTACCCGAGATGACAGGCACACCGTCAACAACATACAAAGGCTCGTTGGAAGCGTTCATCGAGCCGATACCCCGAACCCTGATTGAAGAGGTAGAGCCTGCCTGTCCTGATAGGGTGGTAATCTGCATACCGGCGATCTTGCCACCCATGGCACTCTCAAATGAAAGCGTTGGTACATCCCTGATGGCATCCGCCTTTACAACACTGGCAGCACCGGTGAAGGTCCCCCGTGTGGATGTTCCGTAGGCCACAACAATGACCTCGTCAAGAGCAAGAGCGTCAGTCGCCATCACAACATCGATAACGGTCCTTCCGGCAACAGGTATCTCCTGTGTTTTGTAACCGACGTAGCTGAATACCAGCACACCGTCAGAAGGAATATTGCTGAGGCTGTAGCGTCCGTCAGCATCTGTGTTGGTCCCCACTCCGCGCGATCCCTTCAACAGTACCACCGCATAGGGGATCGGAGAACCATCTTCGGAAGCAGTTACCGTTCCGGTAACCTGTGTCTGAGCCATGCCGGCATTCACCAGAAACACCGACAAAACAATGAAGATTAGTTTTTTCATTAATTAGAGTGTTAGTTTTAAGGTTTGACAGTACAAGTTACAGATTTTTTGATATTCTCAAAAAAATTTATAATACATCCTATCTGTTATTCAACATAGTATTAATGGAACCTGTCGATTGAACTGTAAAGCCCATTTTATGAGGACTAGAGAACACTCCTTGGCATTCTGTCTCCCGTAAAGATGAGACAAATGGCCCGTTAAATATGTAATACAAATTATTGCCGGAGGTCAAAAAAAGTGCAGGTCTTGTGAATTTTTTTAAATTTGTTTGAGCTTTGTTATACTAATTTTGATGTAAATTCATTGCTATTATGAGATTTTTAAAAGTTTTTCTGCCCGTTTTCTTTCTTATCTGCGGATGTACTAATTCTGACAGGTTTGATCTCCTGATCAGGAACGGAAAAATCATTGACGGGTCGGGGTCGACAGCCTTCACCGGTGATGTCGGCATCAGGGGTGACACCATTGCTGCAATCGGTGATCTGAAGGGTGCACGCGGCCGGACTGAGATTGATGCGCAGGGAATGGTGGTAGCTCCCGGATTCATCAACATGCTCAGCTGGGCTGTTGAATCACTCATAGAGGATGGCAGGTCGATGAGTGACATATGCCAGGGAGTGACGCTGGAAGTGCTGGGAGAGGGCGACTCGTGGGGTCCATGGAGTGAGAGCATGAAGCAGGAGATGAAGGCTTCGCAGGGAGATATTAAGTATGACATTGAGTGGACCACCCTGGGCGAATACCTTGAATATCTTGAGAACAGGGGTGTCTCATCCAACATAGCCTCGTTTGTGGGTACGGCAACACTGCGTATACACCAGGTAGGCTATGACGACCGGCCGCCCACTGCTGCAGAGATGGACTCGATGAAGCTGCTCGTCAGGCAGGCCATGGAGGAGGGAGCAATAGGTGTAAGCTCAGCGCTAGAGTATATTCCCGCAAGCTTCGCCTCAACGGAAGAGCTGACTGAGCTCTGCCGGGTGGCGGCGGAGTACGACGGTATGTATATCTCCCACATCCGTAATGAGGATGACACTTTTCTTGAAGCCATGGACGATTTTCTCAGGATACCTCACGAGACGGGCATCAGGTCTGAGATATACCACCTCAAGCAGGTGGGCCGGACCAACTGGGATAAACTTGATGCAGCAATAGCAAAAATTGACTCTGCAAGAGCGGCAGGTCTTCATATCACCGCAGATATGTATAACTACCCGGCCAGCTCCACCGGCCTGGGGATACTTATGCCGGAGTGGGTTCAGGAGGGCGGCTTTGAGAAGTGGGTCAACAGGCTGAAGGATCCGGAGGTGAGAAAGAGTGTGGGACCGGAGATTATAAAGACCATAATGAGAAAACAAGGCTCCCCGGACAGGGTACTGGTCATAGGCTTCAATACCGATTCACTGAAGTACCTCCAGGGAAAGACACTTTCAGAGATAGCATCCATGAGAGGTAAATCGCCCGAAGAGACGGTGATGGACCTGGTGATCGACGACGGAAGCAACGTATCGGCTGTCTTCTTCTCAATGTCAGAGGATAACCTGAGAAAACAGATTGCACAGCCCTGGATGAGCTTCGGCTCCGACGGCAAGTCGATGGCACCCGAAGGTGTCTTTCTGAAGTCGGCCACCCACCCCCGTGCCTACGGTAACTTCGCCAGGCTGCTGGGAAAATATGTCCGCGATGAGCAGGTCATCCCCCTTGAGGAGGCTGTACGCAGGCTGACCACCCTTCCCGCTAACAATATGAAAATTGAAAAACGCGGTGCGCTGAAAGAGGGATACTATGCCGACGTGGTTATCTTCGATCCGGAGAAGGTTCAGGATCACTCAACGTTTAAGGATCCCCATCAGCTTTCAACCGGCATGTCACATGTCTTTGTCAACGGCGTGCAGGTGCTGCGCGACGGAGAGCATACCGGCGCTACCCCCGGCAGAGTTGTAAGGGGCCCGGGATATAAAGACCGGCAGTAACCGGATCGGTAGCTGTCGCAGGCCCGGGATATAAAGACCGGCAGTAACCAGACCTGCAACGACACAGGAGGGGTGTATTGATCGTGGTTGTCTGAGAAAGGAATATTTACTTCTTCTTAAAGATCAGATTAAAGAGAAAAAGTATAATTATGGCACCTATGGCACCGGTAAGAATGGCGCCGATCCAGCCGCCACCAAGGGTTACACCAAGCTTGCCAAGCAGCCAGAAACCAATCGGGCCGCCAATAACACCCACAATTATGTTGCCCAGAAGACCCAGGCCGCTGCCTTTGTAAATTATGCTGCCAAGCCACCCTGCAGCAGCACCGATAAGAAGACTGACGATAATTTCCATAACCGTACTTTTTAGTTTAATACTTCAGGAACCTACAAGTTACAATATAATCCGGTACTGGCAATTATTCCACCGGGTAAAATGGCATTTCCATCGGCAGATCTTCATTGCTGAGTATCCGGAAGAGCACCGGATCCCTGAGAATCTCCCTCACATCTGCAGGACGGCCGTCAAGCAGTACCTGCCTGTTCATGAGCCTGATGCCGTGGCTGTAATCGACGTACCACCATACATGACCGCTGTAAACGGGCTGGATGTGACTGCCGTCAGGCCTGTGCCAGCCATATATCACCACCCTGTCAGTCTGTTGCGCAATCCTCGATGAAATAATCACATCCTTCTTGATACCCGCAACCAGCTGTCCATGCCCGCCGCCTGCCTCTGCCATCTGCTTTTCGATCTGCGCATTGTGCTCTGCAAATTTCGTCACCAGTTCATTAGCATTGCCAACGGGCCTGTAGAAGAAAGGATCAAGCTTTACATCTGCATGCGACCAGATATGATCGCTCAGCTTTGCTGTCAGGAGTGAAGCTCCAAAAAGGTCAGCCAGCCGCTGCGCGGTGCGGGGATTCATAGGGATCCGGCAGAAGTTGTCATCACTGCCTATGGCCAGATAATCAGTCATGACCTCATATTCCAGGATGTGTCTGTTGCCTTCAGCATCGTCAAATTCACCCCTCAGGGTCACCGTCTGCCTGAGAAACTGCGGTATATTGCCAGTAGCTGCAGCTCTGAATATCTCCTCCTCTCGCTCGGCCAGCGGCATATCTGATATCCGTGCCATGAAGGCTGACCCCGTCTCGGCACCCGGGTCACGCGCAGGGATGTTCAGCCTGCGTACCGGAATGACCAGCGTGTCGGATATGAATTCCGAATATGCCCTTTCTCCAAAATAACGGTAGTCTCGCTGCTCATCCCGCGTTCCGCTCAGCATACTGTGTATGAACCCGTTGTACTCTACCTGCCTTGTATGATATATCTTGCCACCCGGATTGGGTTTCATGACAATCTGGATATGCCTGTCGCGAGACGTATACCACACCAGAGAATCCCTCCGTCGCTCTTTTAGCCGGAAAGGTCTGTCAAGATAATCCCTCATCATTCCGGTGCGGTACCACGTACCTCCTGTCGGTGACACCAGGGGTTTACCGTTATAGATAACCACACTGTCATTGTATGCCAGTGTGCACAGGAACCTCTCCCCGCCTGACCGGAGCCATTGCGTCAGCTTTGGACCGTAAACCTCGTCCTCCCAGCCATAGTTACCATCCGGGAATGCAATGCACGTCACTTCCCGGGGGATCTCAGAGTGTGCATCCAGATAACTGAAAATAAACCTGCCTCCCCCGCTGTGGCCATTGAGAACCAGTTCTGGCTTCCAGGGGGCAAATAACTCAGTGATGCGCTCAACAATCTCCTTCACCAGTTCACGGTAATCCGGCGTGGCAGCTTTCCACGCCGGCCAGCTCATGAGACTGTTCTCAACGTATGCCACAACCAGGGTCCGGTCTTTTATTATCCTTCTGAGGAATCTTGTCTGCGCTCCAATATGTTGTATATCGAAGTGCCAGTCGTCGCCCTGGTACAACCTCTTTCCGAAAGTCTGCTCTATGGTGTTGCCGTTCGGCAGGGCATAGAGTACAAGTAATACCCGGTCGCCGACACCGAAACCTGAAACCGGGGCATTGATCAGTATTCGTTTCCCGGGAGGAGAGTCTTCTATCACCATCTGCTGCTCCCCGAACAGGCCGGATGGTTTAAAGCCTGGCAGGAACTGCGATTTTGCCGGACGCCCGGAAAAAACCAGCAAAAAGAGCGTTGTTATCAGCCAGAACGGCAGAAGCAACCGGGAACAAGCTGCCCCGCTATTCACATTCCGGGAGGATAAATATTTTCCTGCTGATGTCAGGCTTTTCATGGGTCGGGTAATGGCGACCATAAACTTACATAAAAACAGATGATTTTGAAACAGGGCAATAAAGAATAAGGCGAACTCCGGGGTTTATAGGTGAAAGTTAATCTATTCATTACTATCACATAACAGAAGACCTTATTTATCAGTTAATCCTCTCTTCCCATTGCGGTTTTTCAGAAGTAATTTTGCTATCTTGGTGGCTGAACCTGACCCGGTACATACCCTGACCCATGAGTGAAGAGATCCTGCGGGCATTGATGGAGTTGTTCGCCCTGATAGTAAAGCAGGACGCCGGCATGCTGCAGAGCGAAAGGGATTACGTATCGGCCTTCCTCCAGAAACAGCTTACCCACCAAAGCGCAGATGAGTTCATGACTCTCTTTCTGGAGAACGCAGGCCCCATGGCCGGCACGGAGAGCAAAGCCTCAGCGGGCAGCTCCTCTGTCAGGGATTCGATCAGGATCTTCCATAACTGTACCAAGATCAACAAGACCCTGACACAGGAGCAGAGGGTCATTGTTCTCATGCGCTGCTTTGAGCTTATCAGCACTGACAAGCAGTATACCCCGCAGCGCATGAACATCATCAACACCATCGCCGAGGTATTCAAAATATCACAGGAGGAGTTCACCGCCATCAGCCTGTTCGTCAGGGAAAATCAGCCGGAGGCCTTCAGTGACCCTTCAATGCTCGTGGTAAGCACAGGCCACCCATCCGAAACTGCAGACAAAGGCTCCTTTGTCGTTTTTCTGAAGATAGCCAGCGTCAATCTCTATTTCTTCCGCTGTTTCTGTTCCGGAACCACCCTCCTCAACGGACTGCCGATAGCATGCGGTAAGGTCTATACCTTTGCACCCGGGAGCTCTGTTCATACACCGCCGGCGACGATGCTGTACTACAGCGACATCACCTCAAGGTTCATGGCAGACAAGAACATACACCGCATTACGCTTGTCGCTGATCATCTGAACCACTGTTTCATCGATGGGACACCGGCCATCACTGACCTGAGCTTCTCTGCCAGGGAGGGTAGCCTCGTTGCCATCATGGGCGCCAGCGGCTCGGGTAAGACAACTCTTCTCAACCTGCTTACCGGTTTGATTAAGCCTGACTCCGGTGAGGTCAGAATAAACGGGATACCGATCACCGGAGGGGAAGAGAGACTCGACGGCGTTATTGGCTACGTGCCGCAGGATGACCTGCTGGTTGAGGACCTCACCGTATTTCAGAACCTGTGGTATGCTGCCGCCCTCTGCTTTGCAGGCCGCAGCGATGAAGAGCTGACATCAATAGTCAACGGTACACTGCAGACGCTGGGACTCTTTGAAAAGAGAAACCTGAGGGTGGGATCACCGCTCAACAAAGTCATCAGCGGGGGACAGAGAAAAAGACTCAATATAGCCCTTGAGCTCATCAGGGAACCTTCACTGCTTTTTCTCGATGAGCCTACATCAGGACTATCCTCTTCGGATTCCGGCAATGTGATGGACCTGCTTCACGATCTTACCCTGAAGGGCAAGCTGGTGGTCACAGTCATACACCAGCCATCATCCGAGATCTTCAAGGGATTTGACAAGGTGCTCGTGCTTGACATGGAGGGGCACCTGGTCTTTTACGGCAACCCCCTCGAATCGATAGTCCACTTTAAAACCCTTGAAACACAGATTAACAGAGCAGCAGGTGAATGCCCTGCTTGCGGCAACGTTAATCCCGAGACGATCTTTGACATCCTCGAAACCAGGGTTGTAGATGAATACGGCAGACTGACCGAAAAGAGGAAGGTCTCTCCCTCGGAATGGGCAAAGGCCTTCCGTGAGACATCACCACCGACGCCGGTGCACGAGGAACATGAAACACCCTATTCAGGACTGCACAGACCCGGATGGCTCAGGCAGACTGCACTCTTCCTGATGCGCGACATGAAAAGCAAGCTTGCCAACAGGCAGTACATGATGCTTACTCTGTTGGAGGGGCCGATACTGGGACTCATCCTTTCATACATCATCAGGTATATTGCAGACCCTTCGTCTGACATCTATATATTCAGGGAAAACGAGAATATCCCCGTCTATATCTTTATGAGCATCATCGTGGCTCTTTTCCTGGGTCTGACAATCAGCGCCGAAGAGATATTCAGGGACAAAAAGATGCTCAGACGCGAGCATTTTCTGCGTCTGAGCCGCAGCAGCTACCTGCTGAGCAAGATATCAGTCCTCTCCATTATTTCAGCACTGCAGACCTTCCTCTTCCTTGTTGTCGCCAACCCTATGCTCGGCATCAAAGGGCTGTTCTTCCCTTACTGGCTCACCCTCTTCTCAATTGCCCTGTGCGCAAATATGATAGGGCTCAATATCTCCTCAGCTCTCAACTCGGCAATCTCCATATACATTGTCATCCCCCTGCTGATGATCCCGATGATGGTACTGAGCGGCGCCATGTTCCCCTTTGACAAGTTGAACAGGAGCATCGCCCGCCCCGACAGGGTACCGCTGATCGCAGAGCTGATGCCCACCCGCTGGAGTTATGAAGCCCTGATGGTGAAACAGTTTACCGGTAATGAATACGACAAGAGAGTCTATCCACTCAAACAGCAAATGAGTATCTCCGACTTTAACACCATCTACCGCATCCCGAGGATGCTTGAGGCACTCGACAAATCAATTGAAAACCTCAGCTACCGTGACAGCCCCGATACGGAAAACAGTGAGCTGCGGCTGCTCAGGAATGAGATCGGGACAATATCCGCGTCAGGCATCGTCAGCCCGTTTGAAGCAACAGACTCAGTCACCCCGGGGCTCTTCACCGAAGAGCTGGGCAGCAGAATAAGAGAATGGATCACAGGCGCCGACAGGGAATACAGAAGAGTGAGCCATATAGCAGACATGAGCCTAGACAACTATGTCAGCTCCAACAGGGAGGCACTGGACATCCTGTACAACAACTACCACAATGACAAGCTTGAAGATATCGTAAGAAAAGTCTATGAAAGGAACAAGATGCTGGAGTTCCGCGACCGGCTCGTGCAGAACGCAGACCTCATTTACCTTGAGCCTGTGCCCTCAGGACCGCTAAGGATCCGGACACATTTCATGGCACCTGTGAAGAATTTCCTCGGCCTCACGATTGATACCTTCACATTCAATACTATGCTTGTGCTCTTTTCCGTTATAGTGCTATACATCCTCCTCTATTTTGAAGTGCTCAGGAAGATTATCAGGTATTTTGAAAATCTCAGATTTCAAAAACAGGGGAGAGCAGGCTTGAAATGACCATTTTTTTTAAATTTGTACATTAACACAACCTCCTGATGACAGGAACAATCTCAAAACTGGCCGCGATCATCGTGCTGACAGTGGCATATTCATGCGGAAACAGCAGTCCCAGGCACGGCAACCCGGGCTTTCCCGTCGCCGACTCGGTGCCTGCAGGAGAGGCCGAAAAGCTAAGTGAGGAGGCAATTGCGGATATAGTACAGAACATTGCATCGCCGGTTGAGATAGCTGCTATAATGCAGTCGATGCAGGTTCCCTTTTCGGCTGAATATCTTGCTCCCACACAGGGCGCTGACAGGCTCACCACAAACTTTCAGAAGGCAGTGATGCTGGGCATATACGGAGCTGACCTCGGTTATCTCAATATCTATGAAAAGACCGGCACCTCCGTTGACCTTCTCTCAACCATCAAACGAATGGCTGACGGCCTTCGCGTGGGACAGTTCCTTGATTTTGAAACCCTGAAGAGGCTTTCGGTCAGTAAGTCAAACCTTGACTCACTGCTTTTTCTCTCTGTCAATTCATACAACAAGATAGACGAATACCTGCGGGAGAACAACCGTGGTTCCGTATCTGCACTGATGATCGCAGGCGTATGGATTGAAGGTCAGTACCTGGCTACACAGGTTACCCGCACTCATCCTGACAGGGTGCTGAGAAACCGCATAGGTGAACAGAAGATCATACTGGGGGACCTGCTCATGCTTCTGCGACCCTACCGTGACAGTAACAGTGATTACTCGTCGCTCTACAACATGATGGAAGAGATCAGCAATACTTACCGCGATGTGCGAATAACCTACAGGCTCGGAGAACCGGAAACGGTTGAAGAGGACGGTCGGCTGGTGATGATACAGCATGAGGAGAGTATCGTTGAGATGACTGATGACCAGCTTGCAGAAATTACCGGTATTTCAGAAAAGGTGAGAAACAAATTAATATCAGGAGGATAAGATGATATACAGGTTTGCCATTATATCTGCCGCACTGCTCCTCTTGTCGGGCATGGCTTCAGGCCAGCCTGCCGCCGATGACCTGGTGAGCAGGTGTGTCCTCAGCGCCGGAGACAATACCACATACCTGAAAGACTTCAGGGTGCAGCTGCCCGAGACAGCCCCCGATGCTGCAACGCCGGTCTATAAGGCAAACATGTACCTCATGAAGAACATGAAGTACAGGTTCTCCGTCTGTGATGCCCCGGAATCAAAGGGAGAGCTTGTGGTCACCATCTATGACCAGGGAAAGGAGCTTATCTCCTCATACAACAAAGGCACCGGGAAAAGATACCCGTCCGTTGACTTCATCTGTAACAAGACCGGACTCTATACCCTCTGGTATAATTTCCGTGACGGAAAACAGGGTTCAGGAGTGGGCGTGGTGTGTATGATCAGGTGATCAGAAAGGCCAGACCCGGGATACTACAATCATTATTACCATCAGCCAGAACAGGATCTCCGCAAAGACGAGATTGCGGGTAAGGGCCATGTAATTGGCCATAATGAATGCAACGGGTATTGCCGTCACCGCATTCATCTCCACCGAAACCGAGGGCACAAATATGTAAGATGCCAGGCAGATGAACGTCATCCAGAGCAGTATCTCAAAGGTCTTGCGCGACCTGATTTTCTGCGTGGGCATCTCTCCCGCCAGGGATACCAGCGCAGGCAGAAAATTCAGTCCGGCCACCACCAGCAGTATGACCATGGTACGGGCAATGTATACAGAGGACATCTCATCGAAGATATTGTGTCTGACTATTTCAGTGAGGTTAGCTACACTGCCTCCGGTCACGTACCAGACGGCATAGAGTACCAGCCATGGCAGCAGCGCACCCGCCAGGGCAAAGATCATCTCCCTGATGTCCGGACTCCGCAGTATCAGTGCCCCAATGAAGACGAGCAGGACGAACCATACCGCGTCTGCATAAAACATACTCCCTGCCGAGATCAGCAGGGCGGCATCGAAGAAATTAAATGCGAGCCCGTTCACACGGTATGCTGATATCATCCTCCACAGACCGATCATCACAAGCAGGGCAGCGGGAAGAGCAGGATTCAGCACCATCTCTCCGGGAAAAAGTGAATAGAGAATGATGTATATCAGGGCCGGAAGATAGGTCCTGCGAGGAATGAAGAATATTGCAATATTGAACCTGACCATTACGATTGCCACAACCAGCATCAGGCCAAATGAGAGTATTACGGCCATCAGAGGCATGGCCGACAGTGCTCCTGCTATCAGGCCCCAGAGAGGCATGGGCGCACCACCGGTAATGTCGGGTACCAGAGGAGGTGAAAGAAAATGTTCACTCCACAGAGCCAGGGTGATGAGCATAAGAAGTGTCACCGGAGCTATCCCCGATCCCCTGAAAAACCTGATCATCTTTTAATCTTTTTCAGGTCAAAACCTATATCCTTCCTGTAATTTACTCCCTCGAAGCCTATCCCGGAGATGGTGCGGTAGCTCTTCTCCAGCGCCTCCTCCAACGTTTCTCCCCTTGATGTGACTGACAGCACTCTGCCGCCTGAGGTCACTATCCTGCCGCCGCTCTCTCCGGTTCCTGCGTGAAAAACAATGCTATCCCTGACACTGTCGAGGCCTGTTATCTCAAAGCCTTTGTTGTAAGCATCAGGATAGCCTCCAGAAACCATCATCACGGTTGCGGCGCTGTCAGGGGAGGTCACCAGGGTGCGGCTTTCAATATCCCTGCGGGCCACCCCCTCAAGCAGATCATACAGGTCACTTTCTATACGCGGCAGTATCACCTCGCTTTCAGGGTCGCCCAGCCTGGCGTTGTACTCAATGACATAAGGTTCGCCGCCGACGTTCATCAACCCGAAAAAAATGAAGCCGCGATATTCTATCCCTTCAGCACGCAAACCCTCCACTGTGGGCCTGATCACCTTATCTTCCACCTTACCCATGAATTCCGGAGTGGCAAACGGTACCGGTGAGACGGCTCCCATCCCTCCGGTATTCTTTCCGGTGTCACCTTCACCGATGCGCTTGTAGTCCTTGGCCTCAGGCAACAGCCTGTATGAGATGCCGTCAGTGAGAATGAAAGCCGACATTTCGATACCGGCAAGATACTGTTCAATGACAACCTTGCTGCCTGCCTTGCCGAAACGGCCGCCGAGCATCGCTTTCAGTTCACTCACCGCTTCATCGGGGTCACTGATGATCAGCACCCCCTTGCCTGCCGCCAGCCCGTCAGCCTTGAGCACGTAGGGCGGGGTGAGGGTGGTCATGAAATGCACGGCATCCTCAATGGTTTCTGAGGTGAAGGTCTCATAGGCAGCTGTGGGTATCCCGTGCCTCTTCATGAACCCCTTGGCAAAATCCTTGCTGCCTTCCAGCATCGCCCCATTGCTCCCCGGTCCTATCACCACCACGGATGCCAGTTCCGGATCTGCCTCAATATAATCTGTGATTCCCTCAACCAGCGGTGCTTCCGGACCCACAACCACCATTCCTATTTTGTGTTCGAGTATTGCAGACCGCACGGCAGTAAAGTCAAGAGGATCAACCGGCAGGTTCACTCCCAACATGGCAGTGCCCGGATTGCCCGGCGCAGTGAACAGCTTCAGTGGCCGGCTGCTCTTCGACAGTTTCCATGCCAATGCATGCTCACGACCTCCGGACCCGAGGATTAGTATATTCATTGTTCAGCGTTAGTTCCGTCTTCAAACTTACATAAAATCACCCTGATTTGCACAGGCAAACCAAAAACAGGACCAGTGTTGTGATTTAGCTGGAAAATGTAACCCCGGCCTGCAAATAACTCAGGCCCCCGCCGAATAATCGTCCGGCAGGCTGAAAGTATACCCATGCCGCAGCGCTTCAGTGATGAAACTGTCAAGATAATGGAGAGAGGACGAGGAGGGGGTGTCATGTAAAACGATAAGAGAACCGGGCCGCAGCCTCTGCATCAGTATGCGGCGGGAAGCATCAGGGGAAAGTGTGCAGTCAAAGTCGTAGGGCATAAGGTCCCAGAAGACGATCCGTGTGCTCCGCTCCAGTATCCTGTACTGCCGTACCCTTATCCTTCCATAGGGTGGGCGGAAGAGATTACTGCAGGTGATATCCCTTCCCCTGAGAACATCAGAACAGTATTCCCTGACCGGCGTTTTCAGACCGTTGAGATGGCTGAAGCCATGATTGCCCGTCGCATGACCCGAGGCTGCTATCCTTGCAAATAGCCCGGGCTGCTCCTGCACCTTCATGCCTGTGCAGAAGAAGGTGGCCTTCACATTATGACTGTCGAGGATATCAAGAATCCCGGGAGTTGATCCGGGGTCCGGCCCGTCATCAAAGGTAAGACCCAGCCTTCTTCCAGAACCGGCGATCCTGTAAATGGCATCAGGGTATATTACCGCTGCCGGAAAGGGTTTGCCATAGTTCCTGATCATCCCGGCCGTACCTCCCCGTAATACCTGTTGAGCTCCTGAGAGGCCCTCTCAGCCAGCGCCGGCATGCCGAGAGAGATTGCCTTCCTGTAGACCTCAAGGAGGGCCTGCAGTGATACTGAAACCGTATAGTCAAGGCCATAGCCCTTTTCATCAGGCAGGGCGGCTATGAAGGAGAGCGAGGCCAGGGCATTGTCGGTGATGGTGTTAAACATATCCTCTGCCCTCTCTCTCTCTCCGGCCATGGCCAGTGCCTCGGCAAGCTCGATGCTGAAGTAATCGTATGGCATCTTCTCAGGAGGAACAATACCCAGTCCCTTCTCGGCCGCCGCCAGAGCCCTGACAGTGTCTCCCTCGAGAACCAGCGCCTGGGAGAGTCGCGCGAACTGACGCCGGAAGACATCGAACAGCCTCCGGTTGTTCTCGTCAAGATATACGCCCTCCTTGCCGGCGTTGCCCCACCTGAAACTGTTCATCATATTATCATACATCTCCCGGGTGTCCACCATGCCGGTCTCACCTGGTGCGGGTGGATCAATCCTTATCGGGCTGACCCTGTAGGCCATACCCTCCAGGACGAAGAAATCCTCGAGGCCGATATATGTCGAACCGGGAACGGTGGTGGCATAATAGAGGGGCCGCTCCCAGTTGTTGCCGGCCATGATGTCCATGACCGCAAGATCATCCTTGATGGCCATGGTGCCCCTGAATTTCCAGATCATCGGTGTCAGCATCCTGTCGGCATGCCATGGCCGTACGGCACCGGTGGCGAGCACATGCGCCGAATCGACATCTACGATGAACTCCCTCACCGGTATGAAGTTGAAGAAGTCGCCGCGGCCAGAGAGGTCAACCTTTGCCTTGGGGTCATCCGACCCGGCAAACTCGACAACCTTGCGTATGGGTGTGGGCTCCTTGATAATATCCTCCACGGGGAGTTGCACACGCTCACCCTCGACATATTTGTCAGGCGGCAGGGTGAATGGCAACGGATCGGACTCAAATGCCTTACGGCTCATGGTCTCGATATAAAAGCCGCTCTGCAGGTAGCTTAGATTGGCAACACGCACATCGGTGCGGAAGCCTTCCACATCTTGGATGTACCAGAGCGGAAACGAATCATTGTCGCCGTAGGTCAGAAGAATGGCATTCTCATCACACGTCGAGAGATAATTTGATGCGATATCCCGTGCCGTATACCTGTCAGACCGGTCATGGTCATCATAGTTTTCCAGAATCATCAGCAGAGGTACGGCAGCCATGAGCACTGCCGAAGGGATCACCGCCGCAGGGTAATCCTTCATAAACCGCCTGAGAAGATCAAAAAAGAACATCACCCCCATGCCTATCCACATTGCCCAGGCATAAAACGAGCCCGCATAGGCATAGTCCCTCTCCCTTGGCTGGCTGGGATTCTGGTTGAGATAGGTGACTATGGCCAGTCCGGTCATCAGAAAGAGGAGAAACACCAGTGAAAGCCCCTTCCTGTCTTTCCGGTACTGCCAGAAGAGCCCGGCCAGGCCGGTCAGCAGCGGAAGGAGATAGTACCTGTTATGAGCCGGATTGTTCCGGTTCTCTGCCGGAAGCTGCGACTGGTCTCCGAGACGGGGATTGTCTATAAAGGGTATGCCCGAAACCCAGTTCCCATCCATTACGTTGCCGTTACCCTGGAGGTCATTCTGGCGTCCGGACCAGTTCCACATGAAGTATCGCATGTACATCACCCCCACCTGGTAGCGGAAGAAGAAGCGCAGATTCTCGCCGAATGATGGAAGGGTGACCTGCTCGTTGCTGCCTCCTGACCTGACGGCTATCTTACGTCCTTTCACCTTGCCCCAGTATTCATACTGACGGATATGATCGGGGTCACTGCTGTACATCCGGGGGAACAGGGTCATGAAACGTTTGTCATACTCGTATTCTGAACTGTAGTAGGGGACATATCTGCCCTCCTTCTTGTTGTACCCTCCCGTCTTTCTCTTAATGCCTACCACGGGAGCAGAGTAATAGTGACCGTAAACAAGAGGTGCCCGGCCGTACTGTGTCCGGTTGATGTAGTAGATGAATGAGAAGACGTCGGACGGGTCATTCTGGTTCATGGGAGGATGGGCGTTGGCCCTGATGATGATGAGTGCGAATGACGAATATCCGAGAAGGAGTACCGCAGCCACGGTCAGCACCCGGTTGAGGATGACTCTCTTCTTCTTCAGCGAATACCAGAGGCCTCCGGCTGTCAGGCCAACGAGGAGCACGAGGTAGATGTATAGTCCGGAATTGAATGGCATGCCCAGCGTGTTCACGAAGAAGAGCTCAAACCACCCGGCTACCTTGGCCACCCCGGGGATAAAGAGGAAGTTAAGCACCCCCAGGATCAGAAAGCCCGTGAGGGTGGCGTAGACAACACCCTTTGCCGTAACCTCGTATTTGCGGAAGTACCAGATGAGAACCAGCACCGGCAGCGCCAGCAGGTTGAGCAGGTGAACCCCGATGGAGAGCCCCATCAGGTAAGCTATCAGTATAATCCATCTGCCTGCATGCGGGTCGTCAGCCTCATCATACCATCGCAGCATGGCCCAGAATACCGCGGCAGTGAAGAGCGAGCTGGTGGCATAGACCTCCCCCTCCACCGCCGAGAACCAGAAGGTGTCAGAGAAGGCATAGGCCAGCGCACCCACTGCTCCCGAAGCCAGAATGGCAAGGGCTTTTCCTCCCGTGACCTCCGTGCCGTCCCCGGTGGCAAGGCGTATGATCCTTGTGACGCTCCAGAAGAGGAACAGTATTGTAAAGGCGCTTGCCAGTGCCGACATGATGTTCACCATCATTGCCACCTTCGAGGTGTCACCGCCGGCAAAGAGCGTGAAGAAGCGGCCCAGCAGCAGGAAGAAGGGCGCGCCGGGAGGATGACCCACCTCCAGCCTGTATGAACAGAGAATGAACTCACCGCAGTCCCAGAAGCTGACAGTCGGCTCTATCGTCAGGAGGTACACCATGAGCGACACTGCAAAGAGTGCCCATCCTGTTATGTTGTTCCAAAGCCTGAAATCCCTTACCATATCCTTATCTTATTTATCTTCAGTAATAAACCTCCAGGGCATGCTGACCCACGGCTCTCCCGCATAGTTGATGCCCACACGCGGGATGGCCCTCAGTGCCGGCCTGCGGCCGGTATCCTCCAGCCAGATGCGGGCGGAGACGTTCATATCTTCTCCGTTATATGAACCGTCTATGCCCAGCGCCCGTGTGACACGTCCGGGACCGGAAACCGATGCCACGCCCCTGATAAGCACAGCCTGCGGCTCATTAATCATTCCAGTTACTATATTCATCATCCAGTGCATGCCGTAAATGAAGTAAATATAGAGATGTCCCCCCTCCATGTACATCACTTCCGTACGTCCGGTTCTACCCTTGCTGGCATGACAGGCCCTGTCTTCTTCTCCAAGATAGGCTTCGGTCTCGGTTATCATGTATCGTCCACAATGATCACCCGATCCTATGACGATATCCATCCCCGGAAGCATCCTGGCTACGGTCACCGCATCACCGAGGAAGAATGATTTCGCTGTTCTTGGCATCGTCGCTGATCAGTATCTTACCTTATCAGGGTACTCCTCCCATTTTCTCAGCACGTTGTCTCCCTGTTCAATAAGCCCGCGCTCCATCATTATACTCCTGTCATCCTTGTCATGCGTCAGTTCTCTGTATATCTTTTCGTCATCAAACCCCGCAGCAGCGGCACCGTGACGGTCAGAGGCATAGACAACCCTTCTGATGCCCGCCCAGTAAATGGCTCCAAGGCACATGGGACAGGGCTCACAGGATGCATACAACACACAGTCGCTGAGGTCATGTGTCCCCAGCAGGGCGGAGGCCTGGCGAATGGCTTCTATCTCGGCATGAGCCGTAGGGTCATGCGATGGCACCACCATGTTTGCAGCACGGGCTACAAGACGGCCGTGGCATGCTATCACCGCACCGAAGGGACCACCCCCTTCGGTGATGTTCCTGAAGGCGGTATCTATCGCCAGCTCAAGATATTCCCTGTCTATGCTCTTAAGTGTCATCTCTCCATTGTGTGAAATCTAACAGCGTGTAAAAATAAGAAAAGAATGGAGCTATGGTAAAGGAACAGTTACTATTGTCGCATCAAATCTCTCTTTAACAGATTGGTCCCCGGGGAAAATTAAAAGTACAACATATTGCTCAGAATAAAAATAAGTTGTATTTTTGCAGACCCCAAAATTGGGGTTTTTATTTTGAATTTATATTAATTACCAAAACCTTAGTACCAAAGTGAACACCTTAAGCTACAAGACAGTATCGGCCAACAAGGCTACTGTTGAAAAAGAGTGGGTACTTGTAGATGCGGAGGGTCAGACGCTCGGACGTCTGGCATCTGTTGTTGCCCTGATGCTGAGGGGGAAGCACAAGACCAGCTTCACACCTCATGTCGACTGTGGTGACAATGTCATCGTTATCAACGCGGAGAAGATCACGATGACAGGAGCAAAGATGACAGACAAGGAGTACATCAGGCATACCGGTTACCCCGGAGGCCAGAGGATCGTCAAGGCTGACGAGCTGATGAAGAAGCAACCTACACGGATGATTGAATACGCCGTGAAGGGAATGCTCCCGAAAAACAGGCTTGGAAGCGCCATCTTCAGGAACCTTTATGTGTATGAGGGCCCGGAACACAAACATGAGGCCCAGCAACCCAAATTAATCGATTTAAAAACCATTAAGTAAGTAACATGGAAGTTATCAACGCTATCGGAAGAAGGAAGGCAGCGGTCGCCAGGGTTTACCTCAGCGACGGTAAGGGGCAGATTACGATCAACGACCGGGAGTATAAGCAGTATTTCCCGAACGAGATCCTTCAGTATGTTGTCCTTCAGCCACTAAACCTTCTTGAAGTTGCCGACAAATATGACATCAGAGTCACCCTTGACGGCGGTGGATTCAAAGGTCAGGCAGAGGCGGTGCGTCTTGGGATTTCCAGAGCTCTGATCAAGGTAGATCCGGAGTACAAGCCGAAGCTGAAAGCAGAAGGCTTCACTACCCGCGATCCGCGCGAGGTCGAGAGAAAGAAGCCCGGCAGACCCAAGGCACGCAAGAGATTCCAGTTCAGCAAGCGTTAGGAGTTCAACGGCAATTTATCATAGATGCAGGTTTAGTATCTAAATTGCATTGACTTCCCGCCAGGAACTACTCTGCAATTGACTTCACAGAACGTAAACTTAACAATCACTATCAAAATGTCAAGAACCAGTTTTAAAGAATTACTTGATGCCGGCGCACACTTCGGGCACCTGAAGAGAAAATGGAACCCGGGTATGGCTCCCTACATCTTTATGGAGCGCAACGGCATTCACATCATCGACCTTGAAAAGACTGTCGTCAAGATTGACGAGGCAGCAGCTGCCATTAAGCAGATAGCCAAGTCGGGTCGCAAGGTGCTCTTCGTCGCCACAAAAAAGCAGGCCAAAGAGATCGTCGCCGAAAAGGTGGGAGCGGTAAACATGCCGTACGTCACTGAGAGATGGCCTGGAGGAATGCTCACCAACTTCCCCACGATACGCAAGGCGGTCAAGAAAATGGGATCAATAGACAAGATGGCCACCGACGGCACATTCGACAACCTCTCAAAAAGAGAGAGGCTGCAGATCACACGCCAGAGAGCCAAACTGGAAAAGAACCTCGGCTCCATTGCCGACATGACCCGGCAACCCTCAGCCCTTTTCGTGGTTGATGTTGTCAAGGAAAAAATTGCCGTGCATGAGGCTAAAAGACTGGGCATACCCGTCTTTGCCATGGTTGACACAAACTCAGACCCTTCTGATATAGACTTTGTGATACCTGCAAATGATGATGCAGCCAAATCCATCTCACTGGTGATTGACATCATGTGCAAAGCCATTGCGGAAGGACTCGAGGAGCGCAAGTCAGAGAAAGACAAGGATAGTACCTCAGGAGATAAGGAGGAGGCTTCCGGGGGAACCGGAAAGCGCAAATACAGTGCCCTTGATTATGAAGAGGAAAAAGTTGAGGTGACGGATGAAGAGGAGACGGTGTCTGAGGTTGCGGAAGAAAAAGCAACTGATGCAAAGGTCGCCGGTGAGGAGGAATAATTGTTCAACCATTAAAAAAAGATTTATACTATGTCAAATATTAGCGCTGCCGATGTCGCCAAACTGAGAAGAATGACTGGCGCCGGCATGATGGATTGCAAGAAAGCTCTCGAAGAAGCACAGGGCGATTTCGAAAAAGCTCAGGAACTGATACGCAAGAGGGGCCAGGCTATCGCAAACAAGCGTGCCGACCGCGAAGCATCCGAAGGTGTCGTACTGGCAAAAACAACTGCTGACGGCACCAGGGGCATGATGATCGCCCTCAACTGCGAAACCGATTTTGTTGCAAAAAACGCTGACTTCATCGCTCTCAGCCATAAGATTCTCGACACGGCACTCAGCAGTGACCCTGCTGATCTTGAGGCACTTAAGGAGACCGTCACAGACGGTAAGAAAGTGTCCGAAATGGTGCTTGAGCATAGCGGAATCACCGGCGAGAAATTTGAACTCTCCTTCTTCAGCAAGATTGAGGCAGCAGCCGTTCAGGCATATATCCACCAGGGCAACATGCTTGCAACTCTCGTCGGTTTCAATAAAGCCGGCATCGATCCGCAAGTTTACAAGGATGTGGCTATGCAGGTGGCTGCCATGAACCCCGTCGCCATCGATAAGGATGACGTGCCTGAGAAAATACTCGCACAGGAGCTGGATATCGCCAGGGAGCAGGCCAAACGCGAAGGCAAGCCCGAAGAGATGCTTGAAAAAATTGCCCAGGGCAAACTCAACAAGTTCTTCAAGGAGAGCACTCTCCTGAACCAGGAGTTTATCAAGGACAACAAGCTTACAATCAGGCAGTATCTGCAGAGCCAGGCAAAAGATCTTACGGTCACCGGATTTGTTCGCTTCACGCTGAATACATAAGCCGGGGCGGATACAGGGTTATCTTTCCGGACAACTCATAAGGCAGGGACTCCCGCAACCGGGAGTCCCTCCTTTTTTTTGACCCAAAACTTAAAAATTAGTAACTTGTACCGGGAAAAATATCATCTCCTTGTGTAACTTGCATGAGCAGGTGCCCACAAAAGGAATGACTATATATTTCCCCGGGTCTATTTGCCCACTAAAACAATTAATATTAAACCCAATGAAAAAGAACATCGGTAAAACAGACAAAATCGTGCGCCTTGTACTGGCAGCAGTGCTGCTGATCCTTTATTTTGTCATCAATACGAAGATCCTCGGACTGATCTTTATCATTCTTGCCATCATTCTGGCTCTCACTGCACTTTCAGGCACCTGCCCCCTCTATTACATATTCAGAACAGACACACTGGAGAAGAAGGAGGAGGAGTAGCAGTTGCCCTGAAAGAGATATTGTACTGATGCAGCAAAACCCTTACAACAGGGTTCTGCTGCATTTTTTTCTGACTGCCCTCCCCGACCGGGCACAATTTTTACTAATTTCGTTACCATCATAATAACAGAATGTTGCAATGAAATACAAACGGATATTGCTAAAGCTCAGCGGCGAGTCGGCCGGCGGCCCTGACGGCACCGGCATTGATGCCGGGGTGTTGACTGCATATGCCCAACAGGTAAAGAGCGTGGTTTCGATGGGTTGTCAGGTTGCCATTGTCATCGGCGGAGGAAACATATTCCGCGGACTGGGCAGCAGCGGTGAGGGTTATGACCGTCTCAAGGGTGACCAGATGGGCATGCTTGCCACCGTCATCAACAGCCTTGCACTGGAAAGCTTTCTTACCAGGGCAGGATGCAGCGCGAAAGTCTTCACCTCAATCCGCATGGAACCCGTGGGAGAGCTCTATATCCGCGACAGGGTCTCATCAGCACTTGAATGCGGCTGCGTTTGCATACTGGCAGGAGGTACCGGCAATCCCTTCTTCACCACTGACACCGCTGCCGCACTGCGAGCCGTGGAACTGAATTGCGATGTGATGCTCAAGGGTACCAGGGTTGATGGCGTCTATACCGCTGACCCGGAGAAAGAGCCTACAGCAGTGAGGTATGAAACTCTTACTTTCGCCGAGGCACTGGAGAAAAAGCTCAGGGTGATGGACCGGACAGCTTTTGCCATGTGCAGCGAGAACAGCATGCCCGTAATAGTCTTTGATATGAACAGGGAGGGAAACCTCGGGGCAGTCGTCAGCGGAAGCAGTCAGGGTACCCTCATCACTCCCTGAAAAAATTTTAACTACATTTGCCTAATACGGAACAATACTGACGCAATGACTGACGAACTGGAACTTATAAGGGATGAAGCCGATGAGAGGATGGAAAAGTCCATCAGGCATCTCGAATATGAACTGTCGCACCTCCGTGCCGGCAGGGCCAACCCCCTTTTGCTTGACGGTATCAATGTCGACTACTATGGAACCAGCACTCCTCTCGCTCAGGTATCCAACATCAACACACCAGATGCGAAAAGCATCATCATCCAGCCGTGGGAGAAATCTATGCTGGGAGTGATCGAAAAAGCCATCCTCGCAGCAAATATAGGCATGACGCCGATGAATAACGGTGAGGCTATCCGCATTAATGTGCCGCCTCTTACCGAAGAACGCCGGCACCAGCTGGTAAAACAGGTGCGACAGGAGGGTGAGACAGCCAGGATCAGTATACGCTCAAGCCGCAAATGGTTCCTCGACGAACTCAAAAACCTTGAAAAGGAGGGTCTGCCAGAAGATGAGGAGAAAAACGGACAGAAAATCATCCAGGAGATAACCGACAAGTATATAGCCAAAGTAGACAGGATCATTGAGGTCAAGGAGAAAGAGATCCTGACGGTCTGACAGAAGATGCGGACGACTATTTTTACATAGAAAACAATACCCTCAACCCGGCCGTGGTAAAGTACGTGACGGGGTGGAGCTTACAGAAAGCACGGATATTGAGCTTACAGTAACAGGCATACAGGGAACCTGCCAGAACCTCCTGGCTGTCAGCATCCCCCTGATGGCTCAGACAAATGACAATGTGGTGCACGCAACCCCGATAGCCATAGGTGAGAACGGACCATTCTCAAACAAATGTGCAACCGTTCAGGGCGGGGAACCTGTACCCCCGTTCGACAGCTGTACGGGACAGTTGTCATGGTGCGATGAGTACAGCACAGGTGAATATATTGTTGAAAACAGCGTTTGGTTTTCCTTTACCCCGGAGGTGAATCAGAAGATCATGTTATCGTCAATGGGCATGGATAACCAGATAGCGGTTTACAGGGCTGCCTCTCCTGAAGAGCTCCTTGCCGGCAACTATACACTTATAGGTGCAAATGATGATTTTACAGACACAGACTACAACGCCCGCATATACTGCGGCAGCAAGGTCACTGTCACAAAAGTGGTTGTCTAAAGCTCACCTGCCGGCCTGAATACCATCTCATACTTCTTCGCTGCTTTGACGGCCTGCTCCGTGAATGGCTCACTGTAAAAGCCGTTGTTGACATAGGTCTCCGTCTGCGAGAGATAGAAGGGGCTGCCAGGGATACCTGAGGTACCGGTGGGTATTACCGTCAACGACTGATCCCAGTCCGCCGTATTGAAGATATGCCTCTCCGAGGCACCGTGGTACGCTCCGAAATTCTCCCTGAAGGCATAAGGCTCCACTGTGTGGTAGCTACCCCCAACACCGTATGTCTTTGAATTGAGACCCAGCAGCCTGTCGAGGATCTTCACGCCGCCCATGGGATGCTCAAGGGTGAGGGTGTGTATGTTACCCCACTGCCAGCTCTCCCCGAACTCACCGTACCTGGCGGTGAGGGTGTCAACAGCAGATGCTATGCTCAGGGCAATGATATCATCCATGGTCTCAACCTCCACCGTGGTTTTATTGTCAACCCACGCGTCCGGTCCTTCATTGATCATCCGATAGATGTAAAAATCATGCTGCCGGCCGTGGGGCGATCCGTAGAGCTCTCCGAGCTCATCACTCATGATATGACGGGCCAGCTCTATACGTATAAACTCGAACAGCGTTGGCGCAATCAGGGATCCATCCATGGCATAATCCCATCCCTTAAGCTCCACGAGGGCAGCCTTTACCCCGTCGCCCGGATCGCTGATTGCCTCCGCTGCCCTCAGTATTACCGGTGTCAGCATGGCAGCATAGGCAGAGTGGTTGTCGGTAATCATCCTTTTGAAGTCGTCAATACCCAGTATCTCCTTCTCTGCGGCCATCTCCCGGATACGCATGATCCGGTAGGGCATTGCAAACTCGCCACTGATGTAGAAAGGATATTCGCCTGTCACCGTACGCTGGTTGGCCGATGATACAAACCCGTTGTCCGGATTGAACGAAGAGGGCAGCAGCTCAAATGGCACATAGCCCTTCCATTCATATTCGTCCGTATCGCCCCTGCGGGGCAGCAAACCGGTGCCCTTTCTGAGCGGGATTCCCCCGCCGGTCTGAAGACCTATATTGCCTTCAACATCGGCATAGGCAAAGTTCTGGCTGATAGACCTGAAATGGCTCAGTGCAGTGCGAAATTCATCCCACGACCCTGCCCTGTTGAGAAGGTAAACCGCCCTGATCTCGTCACTGTAGTCATAGCCTGTCCAGCACATTGTCAGCACTTCATCATCTATGCCTCTCATGCCTGAGATGACCGGTCCGTGATGAGTATACCTGATGGTCCGTGTCTGCGAAGAATCATCCGTGATCCTGAATATCTCCTCACTGGTTCTGAAGGGCAGCCACTCCCCGTTATACAAATAGCTGTTGCCTGTGGAATCTACCGTCTCCACAAAAAGATCGATGTCATCGACACTGAGGTTGGTCATGCCCCAGGCTATTCTTTCATTGTGACCCGCAATGATGAAAGGCTCGCCCGGGAAGAGCACCCCGGTCACATTGATGCGGCCCGGAATCACCTGGTGCACCTGCATCCAGAAACCTGGAACGTTGAGCCCCAGGTGCATGTCATTGGAAAGAATGGGCTTCCCGGTCTCGCTCCTGCTGCCGGAGACCGCCCAGTTATTGCTTCCTGAAAGAGAGACGATGCCCAGCTCCTCCATCTCCTTCAGGGAACCTATTGATATAAGCGCATCCTCCAATAATTTTTTATCCAGCTCAAACCCTGGGAAAACAACCTCGTCAACATGTTTCCAGTCTGCTATCAGCTCAGAGGCCTTCACCGGTCCGAGCTTCCTGCCAAGCCTGTAATTGTTGATCTCATCGCTGAGATTTGATGAGGCCAGATCCCACCCGATGAAACCGATGATATTGGCAATATCAGTCAGAGTCCACGGCTCAGGCTGGTAGCCCAGCACCCTGAACTCCGGTGGCAGCTTCCTGCCGGTCTCTTCCATCCACCTGTTGACACCGTCAGTGTAAGCCTCGAGCGCCGCGAGTATCCCGGGGTCTTCCTTTTCAAGAACCAGTTGTGACTTTTCAGACATGCCGAGAGCCCGAAGAAAATGATCCGTCTCCGTCATATCCCTTTTGAAGAGCTCCGAAAGTCTGCCCTGCGTCGCATGCCTGACCATATCCATCTGCCAGAGCCTCTCCTGGGCGGTAATATAACCGGTCATGAAATAGAGGTCGTGCTCATTCGATGCATATATATGAGGTACTCCCCGCTCGTCGCGGATGACCTTTACATCAGCCGTAAGCCCGGCTATTGCTTTTTCGCCGTTCAGCTCAGGCAATCCCGAGCGGCGAAGGGATGGGACAATGATCATGCCTGCCAGAAGCGCTGCCCCAACAACGGCAGCAATGACAATCAGGGATACTCTAAGGATTTTCATAGCGGTGTGGTTTTGTCACCTAAACTTACATAAAATCTCCCGGTTTTTAAATGCAAATTTCCATCAGGAAGATTTTCCGGGAATTTTTGGCATTGTGAACATATGGCAAAACAGGCATTGCTCAGCTCCTGAAGATCAGCCTTGTGCCCTGAGGACAGTCGCTGCAGATATCTATAGCTTTGCGGTTCTTCATTACAGCCATCCTGAAATCCCTGTATCTTTCGCTGCGCCATATCTCAGCAAAGCTCCGGCTGTGCAGATTTCCCATTGCATGCCCGGCGCACTTGTCGAAGCAGCAGGGTACCACCTCACCGTCAGAAGTTATGACAGCCGAGGACCACATCCTCAGGCAACCCCGCCCCGGTGACGCGGCACGTTGCCAGCTTCCGTCATCACCTCTGACATACCGTGATCTGCCTTGATCTGCCGATGCCCACTCTCCCGCCCTGGCGGGGTCAAGCACCTGCATGCTCTTTGTTCTGAATCCCGCGCCAACTGATCCGGCAAAGGCAGCGGCGGCACGGGCTTCATGCTCATTGCCCCGGTGCAGCAGGAACTGAAGCACGATCTTCAGCCCGGAGCGCCTCTCCCTGATGGTGGCAGCCAGCCGCATGATGCCCTCGGTCACAAGTTCATGATCACCCCCACGCCTGTAGATACCATAGGTTGCGGAGCTGACTCCGTCATATGAAATAATTATCTTCTTCAAAGGAGAATCGGCCAGGCCGATGCATCTCTCCCTGTCAAGATAATGTCCGTTGGTGGCAATCACCGGGTTCATACGCGCGAATAAATCCACGATCCGGAAGAAGTCGGGGTGCAACATCGGCTCACCCTGGAAACTGAGCCAGGCGGAGAGTGTAAATCCTCTGAGCTCCTCCGCAATCTTCTCCGCAAGACGGTAATTCAGGAAGCTGTTTCTCCTCGAAAGCAATCCGGCCCCGGTTACACACTCGGGACATGAGAGGTTACATACGCTGCTCAGCTCGAGGCTTATCGCCGGGGGAAGAGGCGCGGCGGCAGAGATGCCCGCGTATCTGCTGGCGGCGTATGATAAAACAGAGTAACTTGCATTCAGATATCTGATAGCCATGGCAGAGGCAAATGAACAATTTTTTTGGCTCAATGTATAGGGTATAGAGTATATTTCCGGTCTTATCAATGAAAAGAAGATCAGAAATCAGGAAACCACAAACAACACGAAAATGAAAACAAAAATCTTTTACACAGCAATAGCTTCTGCCCTCCTGCTGATTATGCCGGCAGGAGAGATCAATGCATCTGACTCCGCCGACAGGAACAGGAAGGAGAAGGAGCAGCAGCAACTGATAACAATAAGAGGCAGGGTGGTTGATGTCGAGACCCGTGTCCCTCTTGTATTTGCAGGAATAGCACTGCAGGGAAGCAACATAGCTACCGTGACCAACCTTGACGGTGAATTTACCCTCAAGGTCAGCAGTGATCAGACCGGGAACATCGAGGTCTCATATGTGGGCTACAAGAACAGGGTGGTGGCCATTGAAGAGATGAAGACTAACGGGCAGCGAAACGTGATCGAGCTCGAGACCGCACTCATCCCTATCAGGGAGGTGATCGTTAAACCCCTCGTCCCTGATGAGATAATGCTGCAGGTCATAGACCGCATCAATGAAAACTATCCCACGGTGCCCAATGACATGACCGGCTTCTACCGTGAAACCATCAGGAAAAACCGAAGTTATATCTCCATCGGCGAAGCCGTTGTTGAGATATTCAAGGCCCCCTACCAGAATGACCTTCGCTTTGATGCCGTCAGGATATACAAGGCCAGGAAGAGCAATGACGTTGAGAAGATGGACACCGTGCTCTTCAAACTCCAGGGTGGTCCCACAACCACACTCTACCTCGACGTGGTCAAGAACCCCGAAACATTCCTCACCAGGGAGGCACTCAACCAGTATGACCTGGAGCTCTCAAACATAGCGGTGATCGATGACAGGACAAACTACGTCATCAATTTCAACCAGAAGCCTTCGATAACCACACCACTCTACCAGGGGCGCCTCTTCATCGACATAGAAACCTATGCGGTTGCACAGGCAGAATTTGCCTTCAACCTTGAGAACAAGGAGCTGGCAGCTTCAATGTTCATCAGGAAGAAGCCGCTGGGCATGCAGGTGACCCCCGAGGTGACATCCTACTATGTGCGCTACCGCGAGATGGACGGCAAATGGTACTTCAGCCACTCAAGGGCAGAGGTCAAGTTCAAGGTCAACTGGAAGAAGAAACTCTTCAACACCAACTATACCACAATGTCTGAACTGGCAATAACAGACCGCACAGAAGAGGATGTTGTAAAGTTTGCAGCGAGGGAGAGAATACGCCCGACCGACTTCTTCACCGAGGAGGTGGCAGCATTTGCCGATCCCGAATTCTGGGGTGACTATAACGTGATTGAGCCCGACCAGAGCATTGAGGCAGCCATCAGGCGACTGAGCAGGAAACTCAGATTCAGCGACAGGAAAGAATAGGCCGGGACCATGTGCGCATGAACATTGACAGTGAGATAATAGGGAGGATAAGGAACGGAGACAAACTTGAGTTTGAGACACTGTTCCGCTCCTCCTATGTTTCACTGGTGTGCTATGCGAAGCGCATCCTCAGGGACCACGATACTGCTGAAGAGATAGTACAGGAACTGTTTTTCAGACTGTGGCAGGACAGGGAGAAACTTAACATTGAAAGCTCACTGAACGGTTATCTCTTCCGCTCGGTACACAACAGGGCACTGCATCATATTGAACATCAGCAGGTGGTGAGCCGCCATGCCGGGGAAGTCGCCGCCGGAACAGAGCTCTCCTCCGAACCGGTTACCGAGGCAATTTATTACAGCGAGCTCCAGACAAAAATTGCCGGAGTACTTGAACGGCTGCCAGGAAGATGCCGGACGATTTTCAGGATGAGCAGGTTCGAAGGATTGAAATACAATGAGATAGCTGAAAAACTTGCCGTTAACGTCAAGACGGTGGAGGCAGACATGGGAAAAGCACTGAGGGAATTCAGAAAAGCACTGACAGAGCAATGAAGAAGTTAAACAAAACAGAAAAAATGTCAGAATTGGATTGGGCTGATGCAGCCGCGTGGCTCTCCGGAGAGAGTACGGCAGGCGAAGAGGCAGCCCGCATCCTCATTGATGAAGACAATGATATAATGAAAAAGTGGAATGACCTTAAAAACATTGATGGTGAGACAATTGATGTTGACAAAGCATGGGATAGGCTGAACCGGAGAATAGAAGCCGAATCACCGGTCATAACCCTTAAGAGGAGGTCATTCATCTACTCTTTTGCAAGGATAGCCGCCATGGTCATCATCGTGACAGGACTGGGATGGCTCTTTTTTAAGGTTGCAGGTACAGAAAAGATCACTGTCTCCTCAGGGCCCGATGAAAAGAACATTGAGGTTCTGCTCGCTGACGGAAGCAGGGTATATCTCAACCGTGACAGCAGGCTGACATATCCCGAAGATTTCAGGAGCGATATCCGGACGGTTTCACTTGTCGGGGAAGCATTCTTTGACATCGCCGCTGACGCATCACGCCCCTTCATCATCGATGCCGGCAAAGCCAGCGTGAAGGTCCAGGGAACATCATTCAGCGTCATGACCGATAACGGTAACAATGAAGTGGAAGTCTATGTGGAATCAGGCACCGTGATGCTCTCCAGCGACAACGGTTCCCACAATGTGACATTGGAACCGCAGTTCGTCGGACGTGTCTCTGACAGGGGTGCATGGCAGACGGTCAACACTGATGCCAACTATCTCTCATGGCACACCGACATGCTTGTTTTTGACGGTGAGAGACTGGAGACGGTCTTCGCTGATCTGAAACGTACATTCAATATCAGCATCGTGGCCGCAGACCCGGCCATCTATGAATACAGGCTGACATCACCCTTTGTGGATCAGCCTCACGATACAATTATTAAGGTAATTTGCACTACCTTTAACCTTCATTCTGTCAGGGAAGAAGGTGTATACAGGCTTTATCCCGGGCAGGTACGGTAACAACCGATGTGGCCGACAGGTTCAGTGAGAAACAGGGGGATAGCGGTTGTCGCTCTGCTTCTGCTGCCGTTACAGCTTGTTCCTCAGGATAACATCCTTGAAAGAGAGATAAGGCTGCCTGGCAACAGCATCAGAGTCTCAAAGGCACTCAGCGAGGTAAGCAAACTTACCGGCTATCTTTTTACCTATGACACCCGGATAATCAGCCCGGACAGGATCTTTGAACTCCCCTCCTATGATATGCCGCTGAGTGAACTGCTGGATTCTGTATCGGGTAATCCGGATGTCAGGGTCTCAGTTATAGGGAAACACATCATTCTGTACCGCGAGACAGCCCTCCCTCCTGATGCCTGGCAGGAATATGACAACCCGCAGGCAGAAATATTTATCAGCGGCAGGGTCACTGATGCGGAGACTGCCGAACCTCTGCCATATGCAACAGTAGGCATCAGCCACCGCGGCAGAGGTACGGTGACAAACTTCAACGGCGACTTCATCCTGAGGCTGAACAACCTGTTCCTTGATGACACCCTCTCGGTATCATACCTGGGCTATGTCAACCGCCTGATACCGGTCAGGAGCCTTCCTGGCAATATTCTGACCATCAGCATGGAGAGAGACTACATCCCCATCCCCGAGATAATCATCAGGGCACAGGACCCTCATCTCATCATCAGGAAAATCCTCTCTTCCGTCGCCTCCAACTACGGCACCACCCCTGCCCTGCTTACGGGATTCTACCGCGAAGGGGTCTACCGCAGGAAGGAGCCACAGATCTATTCCGAAGCAGTGGTACAGATTTACAAAAGCCCCTATGCAAGATCACTGCAGAACGATCAGATAAAGGTGCTGCGCAGCCGTAAGATCGAAAACCTGGAGGTTAAGGATACCCTGGCTGTCAGACTTAAGGCAGGACTGAGTGCAACTCTTACACTGGATGTCATGAAAAACCTGTTCGATTTTCTTGACCCGGCATCTTTCGATTCCTATGAATATCACCTGACAGATATTGTAACTATTGACGACCAGTCGGCATTTGTGATATCATTCCGCCAGAGGGAGGATATTACCGAACCGCTTATGGAGGGCGACATCTATATAAATGTCGACAACTACGCCCTGGTGCTTGCAGATTTTGAGATCAACCCGCTCTATATTGACCAGACAGCCACATCCTATATCAGCAGGTTGCCCCGTGCCTACTCCATGAGACCCGAATATGTCAGGTACAGGGCGCGCTACCGCAATGTTAACGGAAGATACTTCCTGTCACACGTCAGGGGAGACCTGGGCTTCCTGGCCAGGAGCAGGAAGAGAATCTTCAACAGCCGCTTCAACATATTCTTTGAGCTGGCAGTCACAGATCACCGGACAACAGATGTCGCCCGATTTGATCATGATGAACTGGCACCAGCCTATTCTGTATTTTCAAATACCATAACCGGATATGACGCCGGCTTCTGGAAGGGATTCGATTTCCTCAAGCCCGAAGAAGATCTTGTTGAAGCACTGCAAAGGCTGGAAATACGCCTTGGAGAGTTCGCCGGGCAGGATTCCCCTCAGTAGCTCTCAAGAATATCATACAGGGCCGTGAGATCGGGAGTAAGTATGATCTCCGTCCTTCTGTTCTTCTGCCTTGAGTCAGCAGTCTTTCCCGTATCTACCGGCATATACTCACTACGGCCTGAAGCAATCAGGCGTTTGGGGTTGATATTGGTGTCATGGGTGAGCACCCTGACTACTGTTGTTGCCCTCTTGACGCTCAGGTCCCAGTTGTCAAGTATTTGCTGTCCGGGTGCAGCCCTGTACGGCACATCGTCGGTATGGCCCTCGATGGTGATGGTGATGTCGGGGTTCTTTTCCAGCAGCGCCCCAAGCTTGCGCAGCACCGTGCGCCCGTTTGCGTCTATCTCGTAACTGCCTGTCTTGAACAGCAGCTTGTCATCCATCGAGACATATACCTGTCCGTTCTTCATGGTGACGGTAAGACCGTTGTCCTCAAACCCGAACAGTGCATCCGACACCTTCTCCTTGAGCTCCTTCACTGCCTGCTGCTGCGCATCGAGCATCTTCTCAAGCTCCGTCAGCCTGGCATTGCGCCTCTCAAGCTCATAGGTCAGCTCCTCCAGTGTGGCCTTCTTGGTGTCAAGGTTTATCTCCAGGTCGCGCATGAGATTCTCTTTCTGCTGCAGGTCAGCCTGCGCCTGCCTCAGGTCGGCCAGCAGCCGCTGCGTCTCCTGGGCCTTGCCTTCAGCCAGCTCCTGCTGCGCCCTCTGCAACTCATCATACCTCGCCGAGAGACTGCCGAGCTCCTCCCTCCTCTGCGTCAGTTCCGTGCGAACCTCTTCGAGCTCCTCCATAAGCCTCTCAGTATCGTTGGTGAGCTGCATTGACCTCGTGGTCAGCTCCCTGTTCGACATGGTGAGCCAGATGTTCTCTGCCTTGAGCGAATCACGCTCCGACAACAACATGAGACTCTTGTCGTTAAGCGTGTTGTATTTCTTGCCCGTAACACATGAAACTGAAAGCAAGAGTATCATCACGACCGGAAAAATGAGATTTAGCCTGTTCATGACCTGTCTGTTTTTTATCCATACATTGTCTGCGAATTAAACAATAAATGAGAAAACATGTTATTGAAAAAATAAGGATTAATTAACAACTAAGATATTTTACAAGCTTCCCCGGGCAAAGGTCATTTGTAACAAAATTTAAAATATAAGTATCTTTGCCCGGTCTTTTGTTACCTTTAACTGATGTCAGAAAAAGAGCGGCTGCTTGACGGAATCAACACTCCTGAGGATCTCAGGAGGCTCGACAGGCTTGACCTGGTGCAACTCAGTGACGAGCTCAGGCAATATATCATTGACGAGGTAAGCAACAACCCCGGTCACTTGGGTGCCAGTCTCGGGGTGGTGGAGCTTACCGTGGCCCTCCATTATGTTTATAACACTCCCTGGGACAAGATAGTCTGGGATGTAGGACACCAGGCCTACGGACACAAGATACTTACCGGACGCAAGGCACAGTTTCATACCAATCGCAAGTACAAGGGCATCAGCGGCTTCCCTCGCATGGCTGAGAGTGAGTATGACTCCTTTGGCGTGGGGCACTCCTCAACATCCATCTCCGCTGCCTTAGGCATGGCCGTGGCAGCACAGGCCAGGGGCGAAAAACGCAAGGTGGTGGCAGTGATTGGCGACGGCGCCCTGCAGGGAGGACTGGCATTTGAAGGATTGAATAACGCCGGGAACGAGAAGGCTGATCTCCTGGTGATCCTCAATGATAACAATATCTCAATAGATGCCAGCGTCGGGGCCCTCAGGGAGTACCTCCTCGACATAACCACCAGCAGTACCTACAACAGGTTCAAGGATAAGGTCTGGCGTCTCCTGGGCCGATACAGGAGGATGGGCGCCCGGGCACGGGTACTTGCCTCACAGATTGAGGGAGGCATCAAGGGTACCGTGCTGAAGCAGAGCAACCTCTTTGAGGCACTCAAGTTCAGGTATTTCGGACCTATTGACGGTCATGACGTGCTTCACCTGACACGGGTTCTCGAAGACCTCAGGACCATCCCCGGACCCAAGATTCTCCATTGTGTCACCGTAAAGGGAAAGGGATTTCCCAGGGCAGAAGAGCTACAGACCGTATTTCATGCTCCCGGCAAGTTCGATAAATGTACGGGTGAGCTGATCAGACCGGCCGACTGTGCCAAACACCTTCTCTACCAGGAGGTGTTCGGACATACCATTCTGGAACTGGCACGGCAGAACGACAGGATTGTGGGTGTCACACCGGCCATGCCTACCGGCTGCTCACTCAACATAATGATGAAGGAGATGCCCGGCAGGGCCTTTGACGTTGGCATCTGCGAACAGCATGCGGTGACCTTCTCTGCCGGTATGGCAGCCAACGGTATGATCCCTTATTGCAATATCTACTCTTCGTTCATGCAGCGTGCCTATGACCAGGTGATTCATGATGTTGCCTTACAGGGACTGAAAGTTGTTTTCTGCCTTGACCGCGGCGGACTGGTGGGCAGCGACGGAGCAACACACCACGGCTTTTTTGATATCGCCTTCATGCGCAACATACCGGGTATGATCACTGCCGCCCCCATGGACGAGGTAGAGTTGCGCAACATGATGTACACCGCACAGCTCGACAGCGTGAAGGGACCGTTCAGCATACGTTATCCCCGGGGCACCGGCGTGATATGCGACTGGCAGCAGCCGTTTGAGGAGATACCCGTGGGCAGAGCCAGACTTATCAGCGAGGGCAGTGACATCGCAGTGCTGAGCCTGGGCCATCCGGGCAACTTTGTCGTTGAAGCCGTGGCAGCACTGCGCGACAGAGGCATCACGGTGATGCACTATGACATGCGCTTCGCCAATCCGCTTGATGGGGAGGTGCTGCATGAGGTTATGAAAAGCTTCCACAGGATCATCACCGTCGAAGACGGTATGATCAAGGGAGGTTTTGGCAGCGCCGTCCTGGAGTTTGCGTCAGATAATGGATATGCAGTTGAGATACGGCGCATGGGCATACCCGACTACTTCGTGGAACACGGCTCTCAGCAGGATCTGTGGCATGAGTGCGGGTATGATGCAGAGGGGATCCGAAGGGCGATTGAAGAAGCCTGCGGAAAGTAGCAAGGGGCATGGTGCATGGAGCGTGGCATGACGGATATTTGTCTGTAGCAATAATTTCCATACCTTCACAAACGAATTGTAGACTGAAGACAGAATATACTTTATATTAATAAATTATGGTAATTATGCCCGGATGGCGGAATTGGTAGACGCGCTGGTCTCAAACACCAGTGGCAGCGATGCCGTGCCGGTTCGATCCCGGCTCCGGGTACATAGATGGAAGACACCGATTTAAAATCGGCTTCTTCCTTTTTTTTGTTGAATGATCTGCCATGTTTCTGACCGCCTGTTGACTTTGGCATCTATGTGGAGTCTGCGTGGCTTGGTCATATGCCGGCTGACCATGACGGAATGAGACTCGCCGACCGGGTTTTTCCGGGCTTCCTTTTTATTGTTGGCATGGCAATACCATTCGCTATTTCAGGCAGGATAAAAAGAGGCGAGACGGGATCAAAGAAATTGATGCATATATTTATCCGGACTATGTCACTGCTTCTTATAGGCGTACTGATGCTCAACTCAGACAGAGTGAACCCGGAGACCACCGGCATGCACAAGGACCTCTGGACACTCCTGATGGCCGGGCTAACAGTTCTGCTAGCGAAAATAAACATCAAACTGAAGCTCTGACAAATGCCTGGGTACGTCCTGATCAAAGGGAAATAAGCATGATGCGCGGTAAGATACCGCATCAGTTGCAAAGCTAAATAATGAGACTCTTGGTAACCCAGAACCAGATAATGGGTATGGCCAGCAGATCAAGAAGGACCCCAGCCCTGATCATTGTATTAACGGTTACCTCTTCGGTTGCATAGGCAAGTGCATTCGGCGGCGTTGAGACAGGAAGCATGAAAGCACAGTTGGCCCCTATTCCAATAGCCATTACCATTGGCAGAACAAACTCAGGATTGAACTGCATCGCCACCTCCATCATTATGGGAATGGTAATGGCTGCAGCTCCTGTATTACTTGATATTTCCGTAAGACCGATAATAAAGATGACCGCCAAGAATATCAGCAACAGTCCCTGTCCCGCATTAATATTTCTGAGAATGCTGCTGGCAATCATTGCAGAAGTGCCTGTCTCTGACATCAGGGCACTCAGGCATAAACCTCCTCCAAACAGGAGCAGTATTCCCCAGTTGACTGAACCCTGAAGCTTATTCCATGTGGTTAGTCCGAAAATAGGGGCAAGAGCCGCAGCCAGAACACCCACGATGGCATCAAAGCTTTGAATGTTCATCAGGTCTCCGATAGGTTTTGAGCCTATCCAGAGGAGAACTATCAAAAAGAAAAAAGCCGTAGCCCTTGTCTGGTTTCTGCTCCAGTCGTGTTTTTGCCTTTCCATCTCATTGAGATGAAAATCCTTTTCAGGCCGGATAACTACCTTGAGTGTAAAGAGCAACAACGGGAAGAGCATTAATGTCAACGGAAACCCGAATTTGAACCATGTGGCAAAATCAATATTGAGTGCTCCTGCTGCAATAAGGTTTGGAGGACTGCCGATCACAGTGCTTATACCTCCAATACTGGCGGCGAACGCAATCCCAAGTATTACAAATGTCCGGGCCCTGGGATATGTCTTATCAATCAGTGACATTCCGATAGGCAGGAACATTGCTGCCGTGGCAGTATTGCTCATCCACATGGAGAGTAATGAGGTAGCCCCGAGGATTGAGGCTATTGCCACCCATTTCCTCCCTTTGGCCAGGTGAATTAGATTACCGGCAAGCCACCGGTCAAGCCCATGCTCATTCAATACAGCTGCCAGAGCAAAACCCCCGATAAAAATGAAGATTACGGGATGAGCAAAGTGAGCCAGTGCTTCCCGCGGATTAAAAACATTGAAGAGAACGGCTATGATTGGCACAAGCAGGCCGGAAACGGCCAGCGGTATTATCTCGGTCACCCAGAGCCCCCCAATAAATATCAGCACGGCAATCCCCAGTTTGTTACCGGGATCTTCCATGGCAAAGTTGCCGATCAGAATTCCGGCGACCAACAATCCGCCTATTGTGAGCCACTTGTTATTCTTTAATTTCATGCTGAGTGCTTAAAGAGTTTCCCTGCTCATTTTGAATCTGCCTGGTGATTACTTCCCCTGTCTCCCTGTGAATTACATTCCTTCATTGTTTCCATTCTTTCCGTAAAGTACATCTGCTGCCGCCGGTGACATCAGGGTATGATCATGGCCTGACCCGGGAACGTATACATTCTGCCATTTGAACTGAAACCCTTTCTCCTCAGCCCTGGCTTTGTTGTAATCAAAGAACCATTCTCCCCTGGCGAGCCTGGTAAGACCCTGAAGATCTGCCTCGGGCGTCTGCCTGAGATCCTTATCCCTGATAGTGTCGGCAGTGCCAAGGAGTACTGTCAGATTATCAAGGTAAAATGATTTTCTCAGACTGTCGCTGTCGGTAAATATTCCTTTTATGCCATAGGGATATTCTGCTTCATCATCGGGGAAAGTATACCAACCAGGGTTTGCCGCTACCGCTTTATCAACATAGGGACTGTCATAAAACTGCATAAATCTGTGAGTAAACTGACCGCCAGCTGAATGACCGTAGATGTTATAATTGCGGTTATCAAGTTGCAACTCTTCCCTAACGAACTCAAAAATCTTGTCTATCAATGAGAATGTTGTTGCCTCAGGATCGGATATCTCACCTTCAGGTGTTAGAAACATACCACTGATATATTCAGTAGAACTGAATGACTCCTTTGTCAGTTCAGGTGCCACTATTATCACTCCATACTCATCCGCCTTGGCCTTCCACCCTTCAAGATAATCGTCGGCATTTCTGCCTGCTCCATGCATGACAAACTGTAATGGCATCCCTGTGGTTTTCCAGGCAGGCATATAATAGTGAACCTTGATATCCCCTTTATTGATTAGTGGCCCTGTTTCGAAAGTCAGAATACCCTGCTCCGGGTTATCTCTTCTGTCACCTGCTGAGTTCATGCATGCTGAGGTGATCATAACCAGAGACGCTGTTCCAAAGGCTATGAAAGCTTTAAAAGGGGATAAATTCATAATTTTTGATATTTCATAATGTGTTAGGCTATTGTTTATTATTGATTGGACCTGTCATTACCCCGTAATACTCCCATGGAAATGACCCCATCAATCTCCAGTTGATCCGTGAGTATGACAATGTCCGCATCATAACCCGGCCTGAGAGCTCCTTTCTTTTTTATCTTCATATTCCTGGCCGGATTGGTTGTTATCAGCTGTAGGGCGTCATCCAGGGGCAGGATATCATTTTGCACCAGGCTGACCATCTCCTTCAGGTTCAGGTCAAGCGGTGCCGGGGTATAAGTTATTTCACCCGTTGCCGGATTCTCTCTTTTGACTCCTCCCCTGCCGTCACTTGAGAATGTTATTCTGTCAAGCGGGACACCCTCATCAAGTGCAATTTTAACTGCTTTGTGAGGATTAGTAAATGTAGTTCCCCCAGTTGAGATATCAATCATACCCCCGGCCTTCGCGAATTTGATGCAGTCACTAAACAGTTTCTGCGTGCGTGAGCAGTGTGTCGGCGAAATGTAGGAGATCAGGGTCGGATATTTCTCAGCAATTGTCAGCAAATCATCGATCCCTGATTCCAGGGCCCCGAGATGAATATGCAGGATTCCGCCTTTTCCGGAAGTAAATCCTCCCAGCCTCACCTGGTTTATGAGCCTCAGTATCTCATGAAGGGTGGGAAAGGATGACCTGTCATCACTGATTGCCAGTTTGCAACCGATCACCTTGTCAATAAAAATCAGGTCTTCCGCAACGGAGCCGCAAACTGTTTTTTCAGGCAGTCCGTAATAACTGGTCAGCATGTAGGCCGTAACCCCTGTTTCATCAAGGGCTTTTACCTTGCTGTAGAGGGTAGTCAGCTCCTTGACAAACCCGTCGGTGCCAAGAAGACCCATGACAGTTGTTGTGCCAACAGCCAGCAGATCATCGGCAAAGAGCTCAGGAATAAATGAAGAGAATCCGAACTGACCTCCACCGCCGGTTATATGCAAATGCTGGTCTATAAACCCTGGACATACAATTTTGCCGCGCACATCAATCACCGTGGGGGAAAGCTCACTGACCGACAATGAGTCTTCTATGGCAACAATCTGATTGTTTATGATCAGGAGATCCTTTTTCCCAAGTTTTTGCGGGGCATAAGCGTCTCCGCCTTTTAACAGGTATGTCATATATAATACTTTTTAAATAACGAAGTGAAACACCAGCAATACAACCAGTCCCCCAATGAGTGGCGGCATGTTCCTCTTAGCCAGGTCTACGGGAGATACCCCTGCAACACCTGCTATCGCTACTATAACACCGGCAATAGGCGACGTAGCCCTGCCCATACTTGATGAAAGCTGCATAGGAAGTATCATTTCAGGAGCTGTCATTCCCAGCCTCCCGGAGATGTCGGGAATGAGGGGCCCGAATGAAAAGAATGCCGCATTACCGCTTCCCATGAGCATTGCAGCCAGGAAAACAAGTATGGTGATAAATATTGATATGGCGGCCCCTGAAAAACCCAGATGTGTCGATCCTGAAACAAGCGTGTCTATGAACCCCAGTCCGATAAGACCCTTGGAGAAGATCTCTGCCGCTACTATCAGAGTAACAACAGTACTGAAAACCGATCCCATTCCTTTCCAGAAGCTGTCGAGCATATCTATGACACTGCGGAAGTTTCTCGTGAATATCATCACAAAAATGACTGATACAATCAGAGAGAAAAGCATGGCTACAGTTGTGCTGAGATGAATTTCGACCAGTCCCACATAGTCAGAGAAAATAACAAGAAGCAGGAGTGGCAACATGGGAAGGATGGCGTAAATCAATGGTACGTCCGGTTTTTTTGTCGGTCCGCTTTCAGTGATGACTGCTTCCTGGCCTCTTTTCAGGTCTCTCTTGTCGAAATACCTGTTGCTGAAGTAATAAAGCGTCATTACCACGATTGTGGTAGGAAACACCAGGGGAAGCTGATCAGATACAAAGTACTCCATATTTGATTTACCAATTAGCGAAGCCGCCATGGCAGTATTCGCAGACCCCGGGCCCTGATCAAAAATGGTTGCCGCCGCTATGGCCGAAAGAGCTGTCAGTTTGCTGCATCCCAGGCTTACCAGAACCGGATAAAATGAAGCTACCAGGAGAAGTCCGAGGCCTGCCGCGGAGGGTATTGTCATAAACAGTATCTGACCAATGGGAATGGCAATCACTGATGCCAGATAAGGATATTTCCTGAAAAAACCCAGAGGCTTGATCGCTATATAAACAAGAGAGTCGGTGGCCTTAATCCTATTCATGAACGCTACATAACCTCCGATTGTCATTATCATCAGGCCTATCCTTGTTAGGTTGCCCACAAAGCCGTCATCGATTACCTGGACGATATCGAAGACTGCACTGCCGGAAGGTTTTGAGACTGCTATGGGGCTCAACCCCATAGCAGCCGCAATACTGATCATAAACAATCCTGCAAAGATCAGAACACCCTGCGGATTAAACCTTTTGTACAGCAGTATAGCCGTAAGAGCAATAACTGCAATACAGAGTATAAATCCAATAGCAGTCATAAACTAGTAGCCGGGGTTCTGCTGAATCACTCTTCCTGAATTTGCATTTATAAATGCCTGTGGTATAGGAAGTAAAACAGGTGTCTCATCATCCCACATTCCTCGTACCTCCCTGCCGGAGACCTCATTGTAGGTCCTTACCCTGGTCTTGAAGATATTGGATGCCAGCCTTTCATCGCCTCCGTTCTCCTGGCTGAGCCTGATCAGCGTATGCCTCCTGTGCTCTTCAGTAATGAGTTCCCGACTCCTCTCATCCAGTATCATGTCAATACTCATTTCCGATGCATCTATCGGGACTATTCCGGCACGTTCCCTAATCTTGTTCAGCCAGAACTCTCCGCCCTGTCCAAGCTTAAACATGGCCTCGGCGTAAAGAAGATATGTTTCTGCCAGCCGGAGGTACAGGATGTCATTGTAGGCATTGTCTGCATCAGCCTGCTCAAAAATGGGATTGACATAGTCCCATTTTTTTGTGGAGGGCCAGTTATACTGCTTGATGGTTGGGTCGGTATCATCGCTCATCTTGGAGTTGGGTTTAAGGTTTATCAGGCTGGCATCACTTTTCAGCACCTCATATACCTGGTTGTCTGTGTTCAGGAAATAGAGATGCCACACGATTGAATGGTCATCATATCTGACATCTGCAGTTTCCTGCTCCTTGAACTTATAGAGATCGAATGCCCCAAGTGAGATTGCCAGTCGCCCTGCACCTTTGCCACCGTTGAGTGACCAGAACAGTTTGATAGTCTGCCCTGGATAATCGGGATGGCTCAGTTTGCTTATATCAGAGAGGCTTGAGTAGTAGTTCCTCCACATATTTCTCATGAAGATGTTGGGAGAGTAGCCGGATGCTGCATTCTCAGGCTCTGTATTGGGAAATGCCCACAGAACCTCAAGGTTGCCGTCTGAAAAGAGCGGTGAACGGAAAACGTCGATAAATGCATGGCCAGGATTGGATGCATTCTTGCCAAATCTTTCAGTCATCAGAGAGTATTCAGAACCCTCTACAAGAGGTTGAAGTATTGATTTTGCATCTCCGGGTCTGCCCATAGCCAGGTAGAGCTCTCCCAGGTAGTGGCGCGCAACTGCTCCGGACGGTACTGTATTGTTGATCGTTCTCATCGGAAGATTGTCTATGGCAAAGAGCAGGTCCTGCTCCATAACATCACGGATCTCTGCAACAGGGGTTCTTTCCCAGTCAGTCCGGTAATTGCTGCCCGTGATCTCCTCGGTAGACAGAGGAACAGCCCCAAAGGCATATGTCAGGTGCCTGTAGGCCCACGCCCTCACTAGTCTGGCATTGGCAATGATGGTATTCTTGTTCTGCAAATCTTCCTCTGCAGAACCGCCCTGCCAGTCGATGTCCGGATTTTCCGCACGCGTAATAATCATATTAGAGGTGTTAATGGCTTTGTAAAGCCATTCAAAAACAGCCTGGAACGGTATTACATCCTCCATGTCAGTAATATTCTTCGGAAAACTTATATGCCTGAAATTGGTGTGACGGTTATTACCCCAGGAGTTGTCTGCACCGGCGCTGAAAAGCGTGTGCTTGGTAAATGGTATGCTGCCAAAGGAGGTGCCTCCATAATACCTGTCACCGCGGTCATACTCATCCCTGACCAGAGCAAACATAGCGTTCTGCATATTCTGAAAACCGCTGTAGTTTATCAGAAGGTTTTCAGCAAAGATGTCATCCACCGGTTTTTCTGTCAGAAAATCCTCACTGCAAGAGGAGATTGCAAAGACAAAAACCATTATCATAAAGTATACTATCTTTTTCATTTTTATAGCAGTTTAGAGATTAGAAACTTGTCCTTATTCCGAATGTGAATTGTCTCGTCTGAGGTATGGCTCTCTGTACCGTTCCCGTTGCATTGAATTCCGGATCGAGTCCTGACCAGTTGGTAAGAGTATAAAGGTTCCTCACACTCCCGTAAACCTCAAGCCTCGATAAGCCGGCTTTGCCGATAAGGTTCCCGTCAAAAATGTAGGCAAGAGTGATATCCTGAATCCTGAGGAAATCAGTCCTCTCGTAAAAGTTCATCCTTCGTACGTTCACTGAACCATCAGGAATGTTGGCAGGAAATGTTTCAATAGGGTTCTGTGGAGTCCAGAACTCCCTGTCAAGCTGATTCTGCCTGTACGAAAGTGTCATTGGCGTAAGCAGATAGTTGGGTCTTGTCTCACCAACCTCCCCATTCACAAAGACTGAGAGAGAGAGATTCCCATAAGTAAATGTGTTATTTAAACCCGCTGTAAAAAAGGGCGTTCTCCTGCCTATGATCTGCTTGTCATCTTCAGGTGTCAGATCACCGTCCTTATTGACATCAACATACTTTATGAAGCCGGGAGTCTTATCCGTATCAGTTGATTCACCCTCCTGCCAGATGCCTCCAAAGAGATAATCATAGTTTACGCTTACGTCATGCCCGATAAACCACTCGCTTGCGATATCATCTATAGGTTCACCGTCTTCTCCGTATAAGCCGACATCGACCAGTACTGTTCGGTTCTGTACAAAGCTCAGGCTGGTTGACCACTTAAACCGGTCACTATCAATATTTACAGAAGATATCTGAAAATCAATTCCATTGCCTTTTGTCTGGCCAATGTTTTCAAGTATTTCACTGGCACCGTTGATCGGAGGAATTGACCTTGACAGCAACAAATCGAAAGTCCTGGAAAGATAAAAATCAAATGAACCGGTGATGCGGTCATTAAGGAGCCCAAAGTCAAACCCGAAATTCGTCGATGTCGTTGTTTCCCATCCCAGTAATGCTGATGCCAGCCTTGAGGGGTAAAATCCGAACAGCGGACTGTGATCACTTGACAGGTAATCGAGGCTTCTCAGATTTGGAAGGCTTGCATAGGGTGAGATGGCTTCATTGCCGTTTTTCCCCCATGAGACTCTTAGCTTCAGGTTATTGACAATCTCATTGAATTGTGTATCACTGATGAAAGATTCATTGGTAATGTTCCATCCCAGGGCCAGCGAGGGGAAAATACCATACTTCCGGTCAGCTCCGAAAGCTGAGAAACCGTCACGTCTGACCGTGGCTGTAAGCAGATATCTACTGTCATATCCATAGTTGGCCCTTAACATCTGGGAGAGATGACTGGATTTGTCCTGTGATGCATTGGGATCCATAAAACTTGCCTTGTCAGGCTGATAGAATGTCATTACGTCACTGGGGAAGCCTGTTGCCTCAATACCGTTGGACTCCTGTTTGTATCCCTGTGCTGAATAGAGACCGGTGAGAAAGAGATTGTGCTTATCGAACGACCTGGTATAAGAGAGTATGTTCTCCACCAGCCAGTCAACCTGGTAGTTGTTGGATATCTCCAGCACACCGTTGTTCAGAAGGCCCTCGTAGGTATTCAGCCCCTGGTAATTCTGCTCAGTCTGCGTCTGATATGTGTAACCGGTGTTTAGTTTGTAGGTTAAGCCCTTGACGGGAAGATTGATATCTATGTAGTTATTCGACACCAGTACATTTTTATGATTGACATTGACATCATTCAGACTGCTAAGCGGGTTCCTTGAATAGCTGGCATCCTCCCAGGTGGAAAGACGAAGTTCTCCTGATTCGGTATAGGCTTTACCCAGCGGGTTCATTGTGAAAGCATCATCAAAATCAGCTGCATTGCCGCTTCTGTCATAAAACCCGTATTGGGTGCTGGTGCCAATGGTTATGTATTTGTTTACGGTCTGGTCAAAGTTGATTCGAAGGGTGATGCGGCTGAAATCATCATTTTTCGCTATTCCCTTGTTTGAGGTGTAGTTGCCAGAGATAAAATACCTGGAGTTGTTGCCTGATCCTCTCAAGGAAAGGTTATGCTGCTGATTGAACCCGGTTCTGAGGGCCAGGTCAATCCAGTCAGTTGTCAGGTTCTGGGCATACATCTCAGCCTCCGTTAAGGTATGCACCAGTCCTGCCTCAAGCTTGTAGGCACCAAATGTTGGTCCATCCATCATCTTTGGTATGTTGATGGCAGTTGATGAGGTAATGCTGGCATCATATGAGACCAGCACCTTCTCTCCGTCTTTACCTTTCTTGGTCTGTATGAGGATAACCCCGTTGGCGCCCCTCGCCCCGTATATCGCTGATGAAGATGCATCTTTCAGGATCTCCATCGACTCAATATCATTAGGGTTAATCTCGGACCAGTTGCCCGAATAGGGCACACCATCGAGTATTACCAGCGGAGAATTTGATGCAGTTATGGAACGACTTCCCCTGATGCGTGTTGTAGTAGCGGAGCCCTCTGCATTTGAACCGGTGATACTGATGCTGAGCCCGGCAACCGACCCCTGAAGTGACTGGATCAGGTTTGAACTGGGGCGGCTTTCAAGAGTCTCGGGACTTACTGAAGCCACTGACCCGGTGACATCACTCTTCTTCTGCACCCCGTATCCGACAACAACAATCTCATCAAGCAATGTCTCCTCCGGATACAGCACAATATTGATGTTTCCTGTTCCTGTAATCAGTTGTTCAACAGCTTTATACCCGATAAAGGAAAAGGTGAGTGTCTCTCCTTCATCGGCAATGATCGAGAACATTCCCGAGGCATCAGTAAAGGTACCCCTTTGTGTTCCCTTAACCTGTACAGTGACCCCTGCAAAGGGTTCATTCCTGTCACCATCCGTAACTCTTCCCCTGATTTGGGCACCTGCCATGGCACAGAAGAAAAGAAACAACAGAACTGCAAATGTTTTCTTCATTTTGATAGTAGTTTTTTTTGGTTTAGTATGTGGTTTTCATTTATTTAACTACTCTGTGAACCCTAAGGGTATCACCTGCTGAGGTCGGGGTGACCCTGTATGATACAAACCCGTTCGGTGATTCAGGCTCAAGAACGGAAATTGCATAGTTGGCATTCTTCTGATGCAGATCAAGGTAATATGAACCTTTGGGGAAGACTTTCTTTTGATTAATTAAATCGGCGGTTGCATCAACAGTATTTATCCTTTCCCATTCTGCTTCAGCCTCTTCGTATTTTCTGATAACAAAGCTCTCAACCCTGTATCTCTTTCTCTTTGTTATCTGTTTAACCTCCAACCCCAGGAGCGAAAGAATCTCTGCTTCCCTTATGCAACTGCCCTCAAGCATATAACCTTCCGGTCTGGGACGGGTAAGTGTGGGGGTCAAATTTTCGGCATCCCTTATTTTGAGGTCAAGGGTGATGAGCTCTCCGTTTGACATATCTATAAAATTCACCCCAGTATTATAAATCAAAGGCTCGTTGAGCACTGCGATCTCTTCCGTTGCCGCTATTGTGGCTTCTCTCGCACCGGCAACGATATCCTGAATTTCATCCCTGTGGAGCAGCGCACTCTCGAGGAATGAATTTGCAACTACGTAGGAGCTGTTTGTGCGGCGCGGAAAAGAGGTGCGCCCCAGTCCGATACCTCGCGTTTCCACCAGCATTGATATGGCATTGGAGAGCGCGTAGGAAGTGGAACTTGAATGAGGACTCTGTGCTCCCTTGTTGAGGATCATCTCGTCTCCTGATACATCCGCCGTGAAATAGAAATTGTGTGTGTAACCGTGTTCATCCAGGGCTAGCTCCGCCTCTCTCTGGAAGATATCACGGGATACTTTTCTTAAACCTTCAGGAATATTCAGGTAGCCTGAGGGTAGGAACAATACATCATATGCGGTTGAAGCTCCCTTCGTTCCAATGCCTGAAAATTCCCTTCTTGTTGGCTGAAACTCATGGAAATCAAATGCAATATCCGCCTGCCAGTCGATGAAGGCCTTCTTAATCATCTTACTTACCGGATCAGCAAACTTTGTCTGATCACGGTTCAGATCATACCCACCGGCTGATCTTCTGCTCATCGCAATATAACCATCGACATTTGCTACTGGTAAGATGGCAATCTCCATGTTGTCAAGAAATTCTGATCCTTTTACGGTAGTCAGAATCCTGTTGGCCAGATAGAGCAAAGCCTCCCCTCCGGCAGGTTCATTGCCATGCAGCAGACCCTGCATCCAGATCCTTATTTTGCCTGCAGATGAACCATTCGACAGGTAAATCACAGGAACTTCCCTGCCAAGCGGTGTGGTTCCGATAATCTCAACCTGTGCATATGAATGTACTGCGATACTGTCCTCAATCCACCTTATTATCTCATCATACGTGGCAAACCTCTCCTCCTCAATGGAAAGTGTAGGTGTGTTAAACCGAATATCGGGATCGGGGAAATATTTCTCTGTTATAAAATCCGGTTGCTGCGACAGGAGGAGCCCCAGTGAAAGGATAGAAAGCAAGAGTGAGAATGTCAGCTTTTTTGTCATTGGTGAAAATCTTTTCTCATTAAATAAATATGTATGAAAGTGCGACAAGCATCAGGGCTATTGCAAGAAATGGTAATATGTTTCTGCGAGCAATGTCGAAGGGAGAAACTCCTGCGATCTCCGATATTGCTATTATAACTATCGCTATTGGTGATGCTGCCCTGCCCAAACCAGCTGAGAGCTGCACGGGTATCATCATGTTAATGGCAGCAATATCAAAGTTTGCAGCAAATTCAGGAACAAAACCGCTGATTGCAGTAAATGACGCAACACCGCTCCCCGTTATAAGGGAAGATGCAAAAGTGAAGACTGTCATAAGAATAATGACGAAAATTGAGTTTAGCCCAAGCAGTTGTACCAGAGAGGCCATCATATCAATCAGTCCCAGGTTCATCAGTCCAAGTGCAAAAATCGCCGCGCAGACAATAAGGACAATTACTGATGTGAAAGTCCTTCCCATGCCTATCCAGAAAGGTGTAAAAGAGGCAAAGGTCTGCCTCAGAGACCTGCTCCGAAAGAGGTAAGCAATGGCGGATATAAGCAAAGAGATAAGTATCAGGGGAGCAATATCTACTGCGATTCCAAAGTGGAAGAGGTTGATGGATTCGGAAAAGATAACTGTGAAAAGAAGAGGCAGGGTTGGCAACAGGGCGAAATAAAGTGGCGTGGATTTAATGAGCTCCTGAATGTCGGAATGTCTGACACTGCTTACCAAACCAACTTCATCCTTACGGTCAAAGTATTTGTTCGCAATATAAAGCAACCCCATCATGACAATCGTAAGAGGCAACGTTACCCTCAATTGCCTGCCGAAGTAAATGATGCTGTCTGTATCAATAGTATTGGCTGCTACCAGCGCATTCTGCGAAGTTGGCCCCATGTCAAAAACGGTACATGCTGCAATTACTGACACTGCTGTAAGCCTGCTCACACCAAGGCTGACCAGAACCGGATATATGGTAGTTATCAGCAGTAAACCGAGGGCGACTGCAGAAGGTGTTGCCATGAAAAGTATCTGACCAATAGGTATAATCATTACAGCCGCCAGATAAGGATACTGCTTGAGAATTGACAGGGGTTGCATCGAAACATAAATCAGTGCGTCATTGGCTTTGATTCTCTTCATGTACTCAACATAGCCTCCTATAAGCATGATCAGAAGTCCTGTACTGGCTATCCTTCCGGTAAAGTTTGATATTACATAGCTGAAGAAATCAAAGAATAGCAGTCCGCTGCTGCGATCCATCTCCAACGGCTTCGATACACCCAGCAGTGAAGCAAGAAAAAACATCAGCATACCCATTATTAACAGGGTTACTGACGGATTATATCTCCTGTAGAGCATGAAGACTGTCAAGACAACAAAGTGAATGGCAATTATTCCTCCTACATAAACCACCGAAGAAAAATTTGTCTCCAAATTAATAGGGGGCGGCAAACAAACAGATTAATATATCGCTTAATATTCGATTAATGTGATTTTTTTTAAATTTGAAGACCAATAAGTTAAAACCGATAATCCATTCCGGATGGCCGTACGCTACTTAAAATGCTGTCTGCTTGCCATGACCTTTCTTGTTTTCAGTCATAATTGCATTGCAGATGCTGATCCACAAGCAATATCGGAATCGATTATTCTGAAACAGAGAGTTACCATAAGGGCAACAGCAGCCTTTCCTGATGATGATGCGAGCTGTCCGGCACTCCTTTTCGGGGTATCCAGAGGACAGTTGCAGCTTATTAATCTGATTGTGGATTGTGGAACTGTCGATAAACATCTGTTTTACCTGATTGCAGGGGGAAAAGTGCATAGGTTCATCTCCGATTCCCGATTCCACAATGATACATCAATGGAAATAGAAGCGACATTAAGTGCCTCTTCGGATCTATTTCAGCTCAATTTTGCAGACACAATCATAAGTCTTGAAGGCCTTGGTCTTCATCGGGGCGACAAATTTACTGTATCAGTATTTAAGAAAACCGGACAAGCTCCGGACAACACTGATGAGCATTATCCAGCAGTTTCCTCTCTCTCTGTGACAGACAGCTCCCCTGAGAGAATGGATTATACTGAAATCTTCCTTTTGTTGATGCTTGTAGTTGCGGATGTACTCTTCTTTGTCATTATCCATCTGAGAAACAAATATCTGCAGAAAAAAAACAAACAGGATCAGTCTGCATCAATTCTAATAAGGAATGAAAAGATTTCTGACACAATGCAGATGAAAGTCAGTTCTGTTTATCTCTTTGGCGGTTTTGAGATATGGAATAAAACCGGAGAGGATATAAAGTCAGCTTTTTCTCCTTTACTCAGGGAACTTTTTCTGCTTCTTGTCTGCAGGCAACCCGAAGAAGGAATAACTTCATCTGCTCTTAAGGAGGTATTGTGGTATGACAAGAATGAGGAGAGTGCCCGAAACAACAGGTCAGTTTATTTTGCCAAGCTTAGGCAGTTGCTGGATACCATCGGGGAGTACTCTTTGTTAAACCGCTCCGGTAAATGGATCATTGATTTTCAGGACATTCATGTAGACTTCCTGGAGTACAGCAAAATTGTACGGCAGGAAACGATCCGGGAAAATGATATCATGAAACTTGTTTCAATTGTCCGCAGGGGGGCTCTGTTGCCGGAATGCACATACAGCTGGCTTGATGATGTCAAAGCAAAGGTCGCCGACTATACTATAACCATTCTTTCAGATTATTCCGACCAGCTCGATAAGAAAATGCATCCGGAACTGTTGAACTCAATTGCAGATGCTCTCTTTACCGTGGATCCGTTAAATGATCTTGCGCTGACATTTAAATGCAAATATTATAGCGGGATGGGAAAGGTCTTCCTCTCAAAACAGCTCTACACAAACTACACCAGGGAGTATCGGAATCAGTACGGCGAAGAATACAACAAATCCTATATGGACGTAATTTCGGAGGAGAACTGATCTACTTCTGTACCTCAACTGACAAGAGTCGCTTTTTATGGATTTTCTGCTAACGGCGGATAGGTTCATCCGAATGGAACAAATAAACTCTTGCGAGTTTTTTCTTCAGCCAGCCAGTAGAAACCGTTCAGCAGTGATAGTAAGGCAAGTTCATCCGCCCGATACCGATGATCTCTTCTCATATTCCTCTCTCAGCTCTCCCAGGCTGACCGGCTTTCCGTGACCCGGAAGGAAGGTCTCACAACCCGTATCAATAATCTTCCTCCAGCTCTTCAGAAGAAGATCCACATCATCGGCAAAGGGAGGGAAAGGCTTGCCCGGGGTGGTGCCGATAATTGAGTCACCGGCAACGGCAACAACACCGTCAATTACCACAGTAGCTCCTCCGGGTGAATGGCCCGGCGTGTGAATTATGTAACCGTTGATTCCGAACCTGTTCAGGTCAAACGTCTCCCTGAAAACGTGGTCAGCATGACACGGTTCGTACCTGAACATCGGGGTAACCATATTCCCCAGGCTTACCAGTCCCCTGGTGACAGCATGAGTACCTTCAGGAATAGGGGTGTCACCCGCTGCCAGATACCCACTCTCGGCCTCCTGAACAACCACCTCCGCACCGTACTCCGCCTGAAGCCAGGCAGCATTGCCCGCATGGTCAAAATGCGTGTGAGTAAGTATAACTGCTTCAGGAACAAGTGCCTTACGCTCCAGAGCATGCTCTATCCTTGCCCTGTCAAAAGAAATCCCCGTATCAATGATTATCGTACGGCTGTTGCGCGTCACCGCAAAAATATTGCACCGCGCAGGAGTCAGCCTCACAATCGATGTACCCTTTCCCGTATCTGGTATCTCTATCATGCCACTAAGATATAACAGTTACAGCCTTGCAAAGCCACAAAAAACCGGAAACATTAATAACTTTACCGGGCAAACCGGAGCGTATGGCTTGATTGCTAACGGCTTCCGATTTGCCGGATGTTTTTAAGTATTTTCGAATCCAAAACAGGAATTTACCTATGAAAGAGATACCAATCTACCAGGTGGATGCATTCACCCACGGGCCGTTTACCGGTAACCCGGCTGCAGTGTGTATTCTCACTGACCCGGTCACTGAAGAAACAATGCAGAAGATTGCAATGGAAAACAATCTTTCCGAGACAGCCTTCATCACCCGGGGAAATAATGAATGGCTTATCAGATGGTTCACCCCGGAAACGGAAGTCGACCTCTGCGGCCATGCCACCCTTGCTTCGGCATTCGTGGTCCTCAATATCATTGAACCGCAAAGCGATGAGGTCATCTTCCGCTCGAGGGTCATGGGTCGCCTTACCGTAACGAGGAGAGGAGACCTGCTGGAGCTCGACTTCCCGGCAGACACTCTCAGCGAATGTGAGCTGCCCCCAATACTCGGGAAGAGCCTCGGCAACAATCCGGTTGAGTGCCATATTGGCAGGAGCGACTTCCTGCTATTGTACGGCAGCGAAGATGATATCCTCGCCCTCAGACCCGACTTCAGGATGCTGGCCGGCATCGAGGCAAGGGGAGTGATTGTAACTGCACCCGCTAAAGATGTTGACTTTGTTTCAAGGTTCTTCTGCCCGGGTCTGGGTATCGACGAAGACCCGGTCACCGGCTCAGCCCATACTTCTCTGACGCCCTTCTGGTCAGAGCGTTTGAAAAAGGATCACCTGACAGCCAGACAGCTCTCATCGAGGGGCGGTTACCTTGAGTGCAGCCTTAAGGGCGACCGCACCCTGATAGCAGGAAGGGCATTACTCTACCTTAAAGGAGAGATTTATGCCTGAGGTGTGACAAAAAAGGTTAAGTTTGCCGACGAATTTTTAAATCATGACAAAAAAAGATGCTGTTCATCCCTATGGGAAGAAGCAGACACAGTTTGACAGGCGATACCTGCGAATGGCGGCCATATGGTCCGAAAACTCCTACTGCCAAAGGAGAAAAGTGGGTGCTCTCATAGTGAAAGACAAGATGATAATCTCTGACGGATACAACGGTACCCCGGCAGGATTTGAAAATGTTTGCGAAGATGAGAATAATGTTACCAAACCTTACGTTCTACATGCTGAAGCCAACGCCATAACGAAGGTTGCCAGGTCAAACAACTCAAGTGAGAACGCCACACTGTATATCACTGACTCACCCTGCATGGAGTGTGCCAAGCTTATCATACAGTCAGGCATCAGCCGTGTTGTCTACAGTAACCAGTACCGCAACCTCGACGGTATTGAACTGCTGAAACGGGCAGGCATTGAGCTTGTTTATATCGACATTGCAAAAGATGAAAATGAATTATAACAGAGCGTATCTCCCTCTGATAATCTCGGCTGCCATTGCCGTCGGACTGCTCATCGGGTTTTACATGCCCCATCCTCAGACCGGACTCTATACAAATTTCCCTCCCTCGAATGATAAGCTAAACAGGGTGCTTGACATTATCGAATCTGATTATGTAGATACGATAGACCGCAATGCCTTGATTGAAGAGGCCATCCCTGTCATGTTACGCAAGCTCGACCCCCATTCGGTATATATTCCCGCTACCGACATGGCAAGGGCCAACGAACCGCTGCAGGGAAACTTCGACGGTATTGGAGTATCTTTTAACATGCTGACTGACACCGTGTTGATAATCAGCACCATCTCGGGAGGACCGTCAGAAAAAGCCGGAATACTTGCCGGTGACAAGATAATCCGGGTAAACGACTCCCTTATAGCAGGCAAAAGCATTCCTGATGAAGAGATCGTCAAGATGCTCAAGGGCCCCCGCGGCACAAAGGTCGAACTGAAAATCGAACGCAAGGGAACCGACACTTTGCTGCCCTTCACCATCACTCGCGACAAGATACCCATCTACAGCGTGGATGTAGCCTATATGATGTCTGACGATGTGGGCTATATCAAAATCTCAAATTTTGCCCTGACAACCCACGAGGAGTTCAAAAAAGGACTGAGTGAATTGAAGCAACAGGGTATGAAGAAGCTCATCCTTGACCTGCGGGGCAACTCCGGCGGAGTGATGGATGCCGCCACCATGATCGCCGATGAGTTCCTGCCGGAGGGTAAGCTCATCGTCTACACTATGGGTAAATCCACGGCACGTCAGGAGATAAAGGCCACCTCGAGGGGCGATTTTGAAGAGGGTGAACTGGTGGTGCTGATCGATGAATGGAGCGCTTCAGCCAGCGAAATACTCGCCGGTGCCGTACAGGATAACGACCGCGGAACCATAATAGGAAGACGCTCATTCGGCAAGGGACTGGTACAGGAACCCGTGATGTTTCGCGACGGATCGGGAATGAGGCTCACCATTGCCCGCTACTATACCCCTACCGGAAGGTCAATACAGAAACCCTATGACGAGGGCATCGATAAATATTATGAAGATCTCGGCAACAGGCTTATGCACGGTGAGTTTGAGGAGGCCGACTCAATCAGAATGGATGATTCCCTCCGTTTTACTACCCCCGGAGGACGCACCGTCTACGGTGGCGGGGGCATTATGCCGGATATCTTCATCCCCATTGACACAACAGGTATATCTGACTACTTTCTTGCCATCAGAAACTCCGGGCTTATATACAGGTTTGCCCTGAAGTTCACGGAAGAGAACCGTAATATCATGCAGAAATATAAGGATCTGCCCTCGCTTGACAGGTGGCTCACCGACCAGAACCTGATTTCACAGTTCATCAGGTTTGCCGAACAGAACGGAATTGCTCCCAACAATCAGCAGATAGCCATCTCGAAGGATATAATTCATGTTCAGCTGAAGGCCTATATCGCACGCAATATGCTTGACAACAAAGGCTTCTACCCCATCTGGCAGGCAATAGACAAAACACTCCTCGAAGCACTTGAGTACATTCAGGGCATCTGATCACTCCTGATACCCACTTATCCGTCAGGCCTGATGGTCATGGTCTGATCACTATTTCACCCGGCTGATCAGGCGGTCAGGGAAGTAATCGATTGATCACTCATTGTACCAGCTTATCCGCCGGGCGAAATCGGTTATCAGCTGTACTGACCTCTCCGTCTCCTCTATGAAACCCAGGTGGCCAGAATTCTCCAGTATCGCCACCTCAGCGTTTGCCGGCAGTTTTACGTCACGCAATGCCATTTCAGGAGTAAAGTAGAGGTCTCCCCTGCCAAGGATCCACAGCAGGGGTACAATGCCGCTCTCAATCACTGACTGTCTTGACGGCCGGGATATCATCCCCTTAAGCAACGCTATGATACCCTCCGCGGAATTTCCGGAAGCTATCTCTTTTATCCTGTCAAGAGCTTCAGGCATGGCCCTGAGATTCCTCTCCGAAAACATCATGCTCACATTCCCTGGATACATGATGTTCTTCTTGCCGGCACGCACAACAGCTATCTCCCTGTGTCTCTTTTCTATGGTTTCAGCCGAATCGGCATGGGGATGTGAATGAAAAAGCACATAGCCCGAAAGAAGATCAGGCCAGAGCTCGGCAAAAGCCAGTGCGACATATCCCCCGAGGGAGTGCCCTACCATCATCACCCGGTCCACCCCCGCATCTGCAATCACCGACCTGACCGCATCGGCAAGAAACTCCATCGTATGTTCCTCACCGGCAACTCCTGACCTGCCATGTCCCGGAAGATCTGCGGCAAGCACCCGGAACTCCCGTGAAAGCCGCTCCGTAAGAGGTTGCCATACCTCTCCGCTCTCCAGATACCCGTGCAGAAGAACAACCGGCCTTCCCTTCCCTGCATCATGGTACGAGACCGGGATGCCATTAAATATTATACTCTTGTTCATTGGTCATTTGATATAGAATAAAAACTTTATAAATTTACGAGGAAGAAAAGAGATTCCAGCTATCTTTCAATTAATCCCGAAATCAAAAGTACCACACTGATGAATAAAATTCTCTTCTCAGCCGTCTCGAAGAAATTTGTGATGGCACTGGCCGGTCTTTTCCTGCTGCTGTTTCTTCCTGTTCATCTGGGCATTAACCTGATGCTGCTAAAAAGTGACCCGGAGCCTTTCAACAGTGCGGCACACTTCATGGCAACATTTCCGCTGATAAAGGTTGTAGAGGTGCTGCTCTTCCTGACGATACTGATACATATAACCTATGGTATCTTCCTGCAGATACAGAACTGGCTGTCAAGACCCGTCGGTTACAAAGTCAGAAACAAATCGGAGACCGGTGCATTTTCCAGGTTCATGATCTGGACCGGTGGATCAGTTCTGATCTTCCTGGTGATCCACTTCTTCAACTTCTACTTCATCAAACTGGGCCTGGTGGAGGGCGACCCCGAGAACTTCTATTCGGTCGCCTGGCAGCTCTTCTCAATTCCCGGTTATGCCATCCTCTACTGGATCTGCTTCCTGCTGCTGGGATTTCATCTTTACCACGCCCTGCAGTCGGCTTTTCAGACTCTCGGCCTCTCCAATGAGTTCTGGAAGCCGGTCATCAGGGCCATCTCCCTCATCTACGCAATTGCTGTGCCGGTCGGATTCGCCATTATCCCGCTTGTGATCTGGCTTTTTTAAATAACCTGAAGAAACAAGACAACATGATAACTCTGAACTCGAAGATTCCTGACGGTCCGCTTGAAGAAAAGTGGACGAAATACAAGAAAGAGGCCAAACTGGTCAACCCGGCCAATAAGAAAAAACTTGACATCATTGTTGTTGGCACCGGTATCTCCGGAGCTCCTGCTGCCTCTTCACTCGGGGAGCTGGGATACAATGTCAAGGTCTTCTGCTACCAGGATACACCCCGCAGGGCACACTCGGTAGCGGCCCAGGGAGGTATCAATGCAGCCAAGAACTACAAGAACGACGGCGACAGTGTCTACCGTCTCTTTTATGATGTCATCAAGGGAGGCGATTTCAGGGCACGCGAAGCAAATGTCTATCGCATCGCAGAAGTGAGCAACCAGATCATTGACCACTTCACTGCAATAGGTGTACCCTTTGCAAGGGAGTACGGCGGTACACTCACCACACGTTCATTCGGAGGTGTCCAGGTCTCCCGCACCTTCTATTCCAGTGGCCAGACCGGTCAGCAGGTGCTGCTCGGAGCCTACTCGTCACTGAACCGGCAGATAAAGGCAGGAACCGTCACCATGTTTCCCAGGCGTGAGATGCTTGACCTTGTCGTCATAGACGGCAAGGCCCGCGGCATTATTGTCAGGAACCTTATCACAGGAGAGATTGAAAGACACTCAGCCCATGCCGTTGTACTGGCAACAGGCGGTTACGGCACCATCTATTACCTCTCTACACTGGCAGTCAACTCAAATGCCTCGGCAGCATGGAAAGCCTACAAGAGAGGTGCGGCATTTGCCAACCCCAGCTTCGTGCAGATCCATCCTTCCAGTGTGCCGCAGATGAATGAGTTCCAGAGCAAGCTGACGCTGATGTCCGAGTCACTTCGTAACGACGGCAGGGTGTGGGTGCCAAAGGTCAGGGGCGACAAAAGGCCCGCAAATGAGATACCTGAAGAGGAACGTGATTACTACCTTGAACGCAGATATCCGGCCTTCGGAAACCTCGTGCCGCGCGATGTGGCATCGAGGGCTGCCAAGGAGAGATGCGATGCCGGGTACGGTGTCGGCCCGACAGGACTGGCGGTAAACCTCGACTTCCGCGACGCCATCAAAAAGCAGGGCAAGAAGGCGATCGAAGAGAAATACGGCAACCTCTTCGAGATGTACAAGGATATTACGGGAATAGACTCATATGAAGAGCCCATGCGAATATACCCGGCAGGACACTATACCATGGGAGGCCTCTGGGTTGACTATGAGCTGATGACAACAATCACGGGTCTCTTTGCCATCGGCGAGGCCAATTTCTCAGATCACGGTGCCAACCGCCTGGGAGCCAGCTCGCTGATGCAGGGTGCGGGAGACGGTTATTTTATTCTGCCATACACCATCAGTAACTATCTGGCCCCGGAGATAAAGGTTCCAAGAATCAAAACTGACACCCCCGAGTTCCAGGAAGCCGAGGAGAGGGCTGTGGAGAGAATCAACAGACTCCTGTCAGTAAAGGGGAAACAGACGGCTACCGATTTCCACAAGAAACTCGGAAAAATAATGTGGGATCATTGCGGCATGACCAGAAATGAGGCAGGACTGACCCAGGCACTTAATCTTATCAGGGAACTGAGAGAAGAGTTCTGGAAGGATCTTGCCGTTCCGGGCTCTGCTGATGAGCTGAACCAGGAGCTGGAGAAGGCAGGCAGGGTCGCTGACTTCCTGGAGCTGGCAGAACTGATGGTCATCGACGCACTGAACAGGAGAGAGTCATGCGGAGCCCACTTCAGGGAGGAGAGCCAGACGGCAGATCATGAGGCACAGCGAAACGATGATGAATTTGCCTACGTGGCCGTATGGGAATACAATAATGATCAGCCTCCGGTGTTGCACAGGGAAGAGCTGAAGTTTGAATTCGTGGAACTGAAACAGAGAAGTTACAAGTAAAAAAATAGCAAGGTAAGATATGAAGCTCAAACTCAAAATATGGAAACAGAAGAACGCCGCCGCAAAGGGCCGATTCGAAACATATGATCTCGACGGAGTGGCTCCCGAGATGTCCTTCGTTGAGATGCTTGCACTACTCAACCAGACCCTGATACAACAGGGCAGGGAGCCGGTTGCTTTTGACCACGACTGCCATGAAGGTATCTGCGGCAGCTGCGGAATGTACATAAACGGTTATCCTCATGGACCGGTAAAGGGACTGACCACCTGCCTGCTGTCAATGAGACATTTCAAGGACGGGGAAACCATCGTCATCGAGCCGTGGAGAGCCAAACCCTTCCCGGTGGTGAAAGACCTGATTGTCGACCGCAGTGCCCTTGACAAGATACAGGTGGCCGGAGGCTTTATCTCGGTCTCTGCAGGTGCGGCGCCTGAGGCCAACGCTCTGCCCGTCAGAAAACATAACAGTGATCTGGCCTTTGACTCTGCTGTCTGCATCGGTTGCGGCGCATGCGTGGCAGCCTGCAAGAACGCATCGGCAATGCTCTTCGTCTCAGCCAAGATATCGCAGTATGCGCTGCTGCCACAGGGAAGGCCCGAGGCCAAAGAACGTGTCAGAGCCATGATAGCCGAGATGGACAAGCAGGGATTTGGCAGCTGTTCAAATACCGGTGCCTGCGAGTCACAGTGCCCCAAACAGATCAAACTGTTCAATATTGCCAGGCTGAACAGGGAATACTACAAGGCACTCTGAACAAACCTCCTGCTGCAACTATGTGACAGCAGCAACACCATAGGATTGCACTGGCAACGCCGTCCGGTGATTGCTATGACATTGCAGCCTGCCGGCAGGTATCTTCAATCTCCGCTACCGTCTTGGGAGCTGTCCTGCCAAGCATCCTTGCACCGTCAGGAGTAATCAGAACATCGTCTTCAATCCTTATCCCGCCGAAGTCAAGATACTTCTCCACCCTGTCATAGTTGATGAAACCGGCATGCAGCCCATCGGCCTTCCACTTGTCAAAGAGCTCAGGGATAAAATAGATGCCGGGCTCTACCGTGAAGACATGGCCCGGCTTGTAGGGCAGGGCAAAGCGAAGCGACTTCAGGCCAAACTGGGTGCTGCGTTTCACCTCGTCATTGTAACCCACATAATTCTCTCCCAGTCCCTCCATGTCATGCACATCGAGACCCATCATATGCCCGAGACCGTGAGGCATGAAGAGAGCATGAGCTCCTGCAGCGACAACCTCGTCAGCATCACCCTTCATGAGCCCCAGATCCTTAAGCCCTGCAGCAATAATAGTGCAGGCGCCAAGATGCAGATCACGGTTTGAAATGCCCGGACCGGCTCTCTTGATTGCCTCAGTGTTGGCCTTGAGTACAATCTCATATATCTCTCTCTGGCGCTGGCTGAAACGACCTCCGACAGGAGTGGTGCGGGTGAGGTCGGCAGCATAGTGCATATCTGACTCGGCACCGCAATCGGTGACCATCATCCTCCCCTCCTTCAGTATATTCACATGGACATGGTTATGAAGCGTCTGACCGTTGATGCTCAGAATGGTCGGAAATGATGGTCCGCTCCCTTTGGCCCATGCAATCCCTTCAATCGTTCCGAATATCTCCTTCTCCGTCATCCCCGGCTTGCACATGCGTATGGCCGTCGTCTGCATCTCACAGGCTATGTCTGCTGCCTTTTCGATCTCTGCAATCTCAATATCTTCCTTGATCGATCGCAGGGATACCACAGCCCTGATCAGACTCTCCGATGCCTTCGTGCGCATCTGGCAAGGATTTTCCCGAAGCAGTGCCCCAAGTGTCATCCTGGTCTCAGCCCTGTACGGAGGAAGGAAATGTATAACCCTGCCCTTGTTCAAGGCATCATGAACATAATCCTCAAGCTTGGCCAAAGGTCTTATAACAGAGACACCGGCACGGTGGGCCAGGTCCGCCATCAGAGGCTGTCGCCCCATCCATACGATGTCATCCACATCGAAATCATTGCCGAATATTATCTCTTCTCCGGAATTGAAATCTATAACACCCGCAATACCGGGAAGGTCTATTCCGAAAAAATAGAGGAAATCACTGTCCTGCCGCCAGTGGTATGTATTGTCAGGATAATTCATGGGAGCCTCTGTATTACCCACAAGGAGGGCTATGCCGTCACTGAGGAGGGACTTCAGCTTTTTGCGGCGATTGATGTAAACTTCTTTGGCAAACATATCTGTAGTTTTTGGTTCCAGATTGCTAATGTACCAAGAGTTGCCGACTTTTTTCGGGATAAAAGTAAATTTAAATTGCGAAGGGCATTGTTATCAATTTACAAGTGTGTATATTCGCAGTACTTTAATCCTGATAATATCAGTTTATTATGCCCTATCGCCGTCTGCCCAACACTGACACGGCCCGTCTGCGCGCCATGAAGAGAGCCATTGAGATGAGCAAGAATATCCCTCCGTTCAGGCTTGCATTTTCCATGAAGACCCTGGTCAAACTGCAGGCTTTCCTTCCTCTTTTTGAGAATGCCGTCAGCCATCAGCGCCAGACTCTTGCCAACCAGTCAGAAAAGAGCAGAAGCAACCAGGAGACAGCCAGGAAAGCACGGATCTATATTACCCACTTCCTGAGAGTGATGAACATGGCTGTTGCCAGAGGTGAGATACCCCCGGAGACAAGATCGTTCTACGGCATCGCTCCGGACGATGGCTCTATCCCTGCACTGACAACGGAGAATGAGCTTGTGGCCTGGGGCAAGCGCATCATTGACGGGGAAGAGTACCGGATACTTAAGGGAAATTCTCCGGTCACCAACCCGTCCATCGCCGTGGTCAAGGTGAGGTATGAAAATTTCCTGGAGACACGAAATCATTACAAGACCATCAACCGGCGAGCCTCAGACTGTGTCAGTCGTACTGCTGACATGCGCCGTCAGGCCGACGAACTGATCACCCTCCTTTGGAATGAGATCGAGGACAAGTTCTCCTCCCTGCCCGAAGATGAAAAGAGGGCCAGTGCCGAAAAGTACGGAGTGGCCTATGTCTTCCGTAAAAATGAGACTGCCGCCCGCGACCTCTCTCCCACCCTGTTCGAGGTGAAACAGGAAAACCAATAGTCCTGCATTGCAACTCGGCAGAACGATATTAAGGGATCAGCCTCTCTTCCTGGCTCCCATGGAGGATATTACAGACCCCTCCTTCAGGTATGTCTGCAAGATGTTCGGAGCCGATTTCATGTACACTGAATTCATCTCTTCCGACGGACTGATAAGGGATGGCAGGAAGAGCGTGAAGAAGCTTGATCTGTTCGACTATGAACGGCCTATGGGTATCCAGCTTTACGGTCACATCATTGACTCAATGGTCGAGGCCGCCCTCAGGGCCAGTGAGGCCGATCCGGACCTTATTGACCTGAATTTCGGCTGCCCGGTGAGGAAAATCGCCGCCCGCGGTGCCGGCGCAGGCATGCTGCAGAATATCCCGCTGATGATCGAAATGACCTCTGCTATTGTGAGGACCGTGAAGATCCCGGTGACTGTCAAGACACGGCTGGGATGGGACGAAAACAACAAGATCATTGTGGATATGGCAGAACAATTGCAGGATACGGGAATAGCCGGGCTGACGATACACGGCCGCACACGGTCGCAGATGTACCACGGAGAAGCTGACTGGACACTCATTGGCAAAGTAAGGAACAACCCACGGATGAAGATTCCGATAATAGGCAATGGCGACATCAACGGACCGGAAAGGGCAAAGCTGATGTTCGACCGCTACGGGGTTGATGGGATAATGATAGGCAGAGCCACCTTCGGCCGGCCCTGGATCTTCAGGGAGATACGCCACTACCTCGACACGGGCGAGCTGCTGCCTGAGCCGACTGTCAGCGAGAAAGCCGACCTGGCACTGCTGCACCTGGAAAAGTCACTCGAGCACAAGGAGGGGAAAAGTGCCATCCTGGAGATGCGCAGACATCTATCCAACTATTTCAGGGGACTGCCCAACTTCAGGGATACGAGACTCCGGCTGCTCACCTCCCTCGACGTTGACGAGATAAGAGGGATTATCGAAGAGATCAGGGAGAAGTGGGGGTCATTCAGAGGTGAGAGCCTGACCGGCATCTACGGTGTGTGACACAACCACCCTGGCGTAGAGCCTCCGGATATCCTTCCAGCGGAACACCACGGCCATGATGGCAATAAACAGCACTGACATGGCTACCAGCCCCGCAAATTCCTGCCATGGGTAGACCTTGAGCTGTTCATACATTGCCTCCGTCTGGAGGGCAGCGTCCTTATTGGTAACGAAGATTGAGAGAAAAGCATTGTTGGCTGCATGGGCCCCTATGGCTAACTCGATGCCGTCATCAAGCATTGTCAGAATGCCGAAGACGAGCCCGAAAAATGCATACTGCGGTATCATCGTCAGGAAACCGAATTCCTGAACCTCCGGGTTGAGAGCATGCATAAGCCCAAACAGTATCGAGGTAATAACAATGGGAAGCCATCTGTTGCGTGACAGTACCGTAAACCCCTGCATCAGGTAGCCCCTGAACAGAATCTCTTCATAGGCCGCCTGGAAAGGTATCAGCAGCAGTACGATTGCCGCAAGGATTATAAGACTGTTGGAGGTGTTGTTCAGGATGAAGTTGCCCGGGTCTGACCTGACAGACCAGACAAGCCAGAGAGCTGAGATGACCGTCCATACCAATGCCGAGAAGAGCATTCTTCCCCAGCGTACTCTCCTGCCACCGTTGATTACCGTGCCAAAACTGCGCTTATGCAGCGGCTTTATAAGTAAGACTATCGTAAAGAAGGCAAGAATAAATGGAAACAGGAGAAGGAGCAAGCCGATGTTTGGATCAATCCCCATCATCTCAAAATCGGGCATTCCTCCCTTCTGGGGGACTTCTGATCCGTCAAGGGCATAGGCTACCATCACTATCCCCAGTGGTATTGCCCCGATGATATTGGAGACAAGAAATGGGGTCACCCCTCCCAGGAAATACCTCCAGAAGGCATTTTTCCCCCGGAAGGGTGCGGTTATGAAGGGGGTGTCACCCTGCACGGGTGACTCAAGGATTTCGTTGCTTTCCATGGAAATTGCCATTTAAAATTCCGAGCCCGGCCTCGCCGGATAATCTATTGAATAATGCAGCCCGAGACTCTCTTTCCTGTTCTTTGCCATCTTTATTACCAGATATCCGGCAGCGATCAGGTTGCGAAGCTCAATAAGCTTTCTCGAGATCGTTGACCGGCGGTATAGGTCTTCCGTCTCCTGATAGATGATCTCGAGCCTTGTCTTTGCCCGTGCCAGCCTGAGGTCTGACCTCACAATACCTACATAGTTGCTCATGATCATCTGCATCTCCTTGTAATTCTGGGTCACAAGGATCATCTCCTCGAGGTTTGTAGTGCCGTGGTAGTTCCACAGGGGAATCTTCTCCTCAAAACTCAGTCCTGCTATCCGGCCTGCTGCATCCGCGGCCGCCCTGTGTGCATAGACGGCAGCCTCGATAAGCGAGTTGGATGCCAGCCTGTTGGCCCCGTGAAGCCCGGTGGAAGAGACCTCTCCTATGGCGTAAAGACGTTCTATGGAACTTCTGCCGTTCATGTCAACCTTCACCCCGCCGCAGGAGTAATGTGCTGCAGGAACTACAGGTATCATCTGCCGTGTGATATCAATGCCCTCCTGCAGGCACTTTTCATAAATGTGAGGGAAATGTGACCGTAGCTCTCCGGCATCAAGATGTGTGCAGTCAAGCCATACACAGTCATCACCCCTGAGCTTCATCTCGTTGTCAATGGCCCTCGCTACAACGTCACGCGGGGCCAGGGAGCCCCTGGCATGATACCTGGGCATGAACTTCTCCCCGTCACTGTTGCGCAGCTCCGCACCAAAACCCCTCAGGGCCTCCGTGATCAGGAAGGATGGCCTGACATTGGGATTATAAAGTGACGTGGGATGAAACTGGATGAACTCCATGTTCTCCAGTATCCCGTTCGCCCGGTGTACCATGGCCATACCGTCGCCCGTGGCAACAGCGGGGTTGGTGGTGGTCAGATAGATGTTGCCGCATCCGCCGGTGGCCAGAACGGTCACCTTCGAAAGGAATGTCTTCACCTTGCTGCTCTCCAGGTCAGCCACGTAGGCCCCGTAGCACTGAATGTCCTTCCATTCCCTGGTAACATACTCCCCGAGGTTATGCTGAGTGAGAAGATCGATGGCAAAATGATTCTCGAAAACAGTTATATTATTATGTTCCCGGACCCTTCGTATGAGAACCTCCTCTATTGCTGCCCCGGTGGAATCCTTCTGATGAAGTATCCTGTGCTCCGTATGACCGCCTTCCATGGCCATGTCGAGACTGCCGTCAGGCTTCCTGTCAAAATCCACTCCCCACTCTATCAGGTCCCTGATCCTCGCCGGGGCTTCACTGACTACCATCCTCACCACCTCTTCATTGCTGTAGCCTGCACCAGCCACCATGGTGTCCCGGACATGCTTCTCGAAATTGTCAGGTTCGTACATCACCGCCGCAATACCCCCCTGGGCATACTGTGTGCTGCAATCCCCCATCCCCGCCTTGGTTATCACGCATACCGTCCCGTGATCCGCTGCCTTGAGAGCAAAGGAGAGACCGGCGATACCCGATCCTATTACCAGAAAATCACACCGAACTTTCATACAGCCATTTTCAAAGACAACTAGCAAAGATACAAATTGATTTTACACAATTACGGTCAATTGTAAAACAGCAGATTTTAATATACTTTTGCCCGGTTAACAGGCAGAACCCAAAAAATACTATGGCCCAGGAAGATCTCTTTAAAAAACTCATTGCGCACTGCAAGGAGTATGGTTATATTTTCCCCTCAAGTGAGATCTATGACGGCCTGGCTGCCGTCTATGACTATGGCCAATATGGCGTTGAACTGAAAAACAACATCAAAAAGTACTGGTGGGACAGCATGGTCCTGCTCCATGAAAATATTGTCGGCCTGGATTCTGCGATATTCATGCACCCGACCGCATGGAAAGCCTCAGGCCATGTGGATGCCTTCAATGACCCGCTGATAGACAACAAGGACAGCAAGAAGAGATACCGTGCCGATGTACTTATTGAAGAGCATCTTGAAAAACTCTCCGAAAAGATTGAGAAGGAGGTTGAGAAAGCCAGAAACAGGTTCGGGGAAAAATTCGATGAGGCATTATTCAGGTCAACCAATCCGCGCATACTGGAGATAAGCGAAAAATACGAACAGCTTCACAAAAGGTTTGTTGATGCCCTGGCCGGATCCGATCTCGCCGAACTGAGACAGATAATCATTGACAGTGAGATAGTATGCCCCGTCTCGGGCACTAAAAACTGGACTGAAGTAAGGCATTTTAACCTGATGTTCTCAACGGAGATAGGCTCCACCTCTGACGGAGCAATGAAGATCTATCTTCGCCCCGAGACTGCCCAGGGTATCTTCGTTAACTTCCTGAATGTCCAGAAAACAGGGCGCATGAAGCTGCCCTTCGGAATAGCGCAGATAGGCAAGGCCTTCAGAAACGAGATCGTCGCACGGCAGTTCATCTTCCGCATGCGTGAGTTCGAGCAGATGGAGATGCAGTTCTTCGTAAAACCGGGTACAGAGCTGCAGTGGTTCAGCCACTGGAAGGAGGCACGGATGAAATGGCACCGTGCCCTGGGCTTCGGAGACGAAAACTACCGTTTCCATGATCATGACAAGCTGGCCCATTATGCCAATGCGGCAACTGACATAGAATACAAATTCCCGTTCGGATTCAGGGAGGTGGAAGGAATCCACTCCAGGACCGACTTCGACCTGAAACAGCACCAGCAGTACAGCGGCAGGAAGATGCAGTACTTTGATCCTGAGATCAATAAGTCGTATATTCCTTACGTGATAGAAACCTCCATAGGCGTCGACCGTATGTTCCTCCAGGTTGTGGCTGCATCATATTACGAAGAGGACCTTACCGGGGAAGACGGTGTGCCCGACAGCAGGGTCGTCCTCAGGCTGCCCTCAGTGCTTGCACCCGTGAAGCTCGCTGTCCTTCCCCTTGTCCGGAAGGACGGACTGCCCGACATCTCACACAGGATCGTTGATGACCTGAAGTTCGACTTCAACTGCCAGTATGATGAGAAGGATTCGATAGGCAAGCGCTACCGCAGACAGGATGCCATCGGCACACCCTACTGCATTACCATCGACTACCAGACTGTGGATGACTCGACCGTCACCATAAGATACCGCGATACCATGCTCCAGGAACGGGTAGCCATTGCTGATCTGAAAAATATCATTGCCGACAAGGTCAGTCTGCAGGAGCAACTTAAGAAACTGTAAAATGAGGTCAAGGCCGGGAAAGGTTCTGATTATAACCTACTACTGGCCTCCCAGCGGAGGCGCAGGGGTGCAGCGGTGGCTCAAGTTTGCAAAATACCTCCCGTCATCCGGCTGGATACCCGTCGTGCTTACAGTAGACCCTGAATATGCCGCCTATCCCTACATGGATGAGTCACTCTACGGCGAAATCCCCATTGACCTTGAAGTATTCAGAACAAAGGCGGTTAATTACTTCGCTCTCTACAGCAAGGACCAGTCGAAAATCCCTCACTCAGGATTTGCCTCAGGCTCTGACAATGACAGGAAGAGCAGGCTCAGCCGTTTTATCCGCGGTAATTTCTTTATCCCGGACCCCCGCAGGGGATGGAACAGATATGCATTCAGGAAAGCCTGTGAGCTGATCCGGAGCCAGAATATAACCCATGTAATTACAACAAGCCCGCCACACTCAACACAGCTCATCGGCCTCCGGCTGAAGCGCTACTTCCCGAAGATCAAATGGGTGGCTGATATGCGGGATCCCTGGACGGATATATATTATTACGACCTGTTCAAACCATCCCTGCCGGCAAGAATTGTTGACAGCCGCATGGAGAAGAACGTGCTCTCAAAAGCAGACAGTATCATTACGGTTGGCCAGACACTGGCTTCCCTCCTCGCTGAAAAGGGTGAGAATATCGCGGGTAAGACACACGTACTCCCAAATGGTTTTGATGAAGAGGATTTCGAGGGGATCATGCCAACCCTCCCTGATATCTTTACCATAACCTACGTCGGGACTCTCTCTCCGTCATATCCTGTGGGCGGCTTCCTCCGGGCCATACGTGAGCTGCGGACCGGTGGCCAGCCTGTGACCCTCAGGTTTGTAGGCACGGTCTCCGCACCGGTCCGGGCACTTTTCCCGGCAGGTGAAACGGGCACGGAGTTCATTCCATACTGTGATCATCCAGTGGCTATAAGGCATATGATGGAATCAAGCATGCTCTTGCTGATTATCCCTGACCATGCCTCAAACAGATCTATCCTTACCGGAAAAATATTTGAGTACCTGGCTACCGAAAAGCCGATACTTTTGCTGGGGCCGAAGGATGGCGATGCTGCTCTGCTACTTGAGAAATGCGGCTATAAGGGCATATTTGCTTACGATGATACTGTAGGTATCAGGAATTTTATCCTGCAGGTAGCTGATGGCAAACCGGTTAAACGAAGCGGCCATCACCTTGAATACTCACGACGGGCACTCTCATCAAAGCTTGGTAAGATGCTGGGCGATATCCTATGATCTTCCCCTGAACCTCCCGGCCAACAGGTCAATGAGGTTGTTCACATCATCAGAGAGCCGCCAGTAATAGAGGCCAACGGTATAAACAACCATTACCAGCAGACTCCTCAGCAGTATGTCAGTCACGAGCGACATCTGTGGCAGTACGAATCCTGCGAGACCAGCGACAACCGCCACCAGGCTCATCTTCAGATGACCTGTACTGAAGGGCCAGATACCAAATTTCCTGCCTGCTACAACAACACCAAGCATATTGTAGATAATGTTGGAGATCATCGTTGCCAGGGCGGCGCCGTTGATGCCATACAAGGGAATGAAAATCATGCTGGTGCCAACGAAAAGGGCCACAAGAATGAACATCAGCCAGGTCTGATATCTGTAAAGGGTTGAAGTGCTCAGAATGATGCCGTTGATGCCTGCTATGATGCTGATGAGGTACCCGAGTCCGACCATTATGATCACCCCTCCGCTGTTGCCGTAAGCTTCCGGAAGGAGACGGAATATATTGTCGAGATTGACAACCAACCCCGTGAAGATCAGAAGTCCGATGGCATACTGATTGATGCTGCTCCTTTTATAGAGGTCGTAAATGGTATCCAGGTCATCATTCTTCCATGACTCTGCCAGAAAAGGTATGGAGATCTTGGCCACCGACCGGCCGGGAAGGGCTATCAACACAGCAAAATAGGTCGCAATAGCATAGATCCCTACCTCATTTTCTCCAAGGTACCTGTTGATGAACACCTTGTCGAGAGTGGTAAGTATAATGGAGCTGAAACCCGTAAGGATGCCGAAGAGTGAAAGAAAGAAAATCTCCTTCCTTAAACCGTGGTTAATATATGCAGGCTTGACCTTCAGTGATATCTCCCCCCTCACCAGCAGGCTGATGAAAATTATGATGAGCGGCACCCCCTGGGAGATAACATATCCGAAGAGATAACCGGAGAAGTCGATGACCCCGAACCAGAAGAGACAGATAAGTCCAAAGTTCAGCACCCTGAACAGAAACTCCTTCAGAAAGGTCCCCAGAACGGCATCATACAATACCTTGTTGTAATTGTCGAGCAGATTGAAGAGAAGAGTAATCAGCAGCAAAGCCGGCAGATAGTAAGAGTATTCGGTTATCAGCGGAGAGCGCTCCATGTTTGCCCTCTCAAAATACGGAGAATAAAACTTCAGAAATACCAGCGCGAGGATGAACCCGGCAAGGGTTATGATCATTGCCAGACCGAGGAAGCCGTTGTGCTTTTCACGGTTATCCCTGAACCAGGGGAAGAGCCTGTTGATTACATTGATGAATCCGAGACTGGAAAACTGTGCCAGCATGGTGGCCAGCGACATCAGCAGCTGCACAACCCCTATCTCTCCGGTGCTGAAGATTTTCGGCGAGAGAAGGATAATATTCACAAACCCGAGGAGGGCTCCAAGATATGACCATGCTGTGCCGCGGAGCGTCTGATTCCGAACAATTCCCATCTTACTCTCTTGCTCCGGCAAATGTATAATAATATACTCATTTGATTTAAACCTCAGTTGGTGTATTTTTGTCAGGTATTATTTAATCACGGGTTTTCCCAAAATGATCTCTCCATGAAATCAAGCGCACTGAAATCATCTCTGCCCCATATCATTGCCGTGCTCCTGTTCACGGTCGTCTCCTTTGCATACTTCTATCCTGTGCTTGAAGGCAGGAAGCTTGATGCACATGATACCAAAGTCTATCTTGGCTCCTCAAAGGAGATCAGCGACTACCGTGAAGAACACGGGGATGAACCGTTATGGACCAACTCGATGTTCGGAGGTATGCCTGCCTATATGATATCTGCCAAATATCCGGGAAACCTTTTCAAGCACCTCGATAACTTCCTGAAGATATACAATACACCTGTCGCAGCACTCTTTCTGTCGATGCTCGGGTTCTATATCATGCTTCTCTTCTTCAGGGTAAACCCCTGGCTGGCCATAGCCGGCGCCATTGCCTACGGCTTCAGCTCATACCTCTTCGTAAGCCTCTCGGCAGGTCACAACACCAAAGCCTATGCCATGGCATATATGGCACCAGTAGTGGGCAGCGTGGTCTGGTCTTTCAGAAAAAATGCCCTCGCAGGCGGAATACTGTTTGCCCTGTTCCTCTCCCTGGAGATCATGTCCAACCATTTCCAGATAACATACTACACCGGACTGATAGTGCTTGTCTTCGGCATCTTTGAGCTTGCAGATGCCTTCAGGAACAAGACTCTGCCGGCGTTCATGAAGACTTTTGGAATACTTGTTGTCGCGGCTCTGATCGCCTTCGCCGTCAACTTCGCCCCTCTCTATTCTACATTGGAATACAGCAAGGAATCAACGAGGGGCCAGAGCGAGCTTACTGCAGCCGAAGGCAGCGATCAGAGAGGACTTGACAAAGAGTATATTACACAGTGGAGCTACGGGATAGCAGAATCGCTTACTTTCCTTGTGCCTAACTTCAGGGGTGGCGCCACCACACCCTTCCCGAGTGACTCCGAGACGGTAAAGGCACTCCGTAAAAATAACCTGGGACAGGCCCGGGGGCAACTCTTCAGCTACTGGGGGAAACAGCCCTCCACCAGCGGACCGGTCTATTTCGGTGCCGTGGTTCTCTTTCTGTTTGTGCTGGGACTCCTTATTGTCAAAGGCAGGGAAAAATGGTGGATACTAACCGGCGTGCTGCTCTCCCTGGTACTGTCATGGGGCAAGAACCTCATGCCGGTGACATCCCTGTTCATAGACTGGTTCCCGGGGTACGACAGATTCCGTGCAGTATCAATGACACTGGTCATGGCAGGCGTGCTGGTGCCGCTCCTTGCCGTACTGGCCCTTAAGGCAGTAACCGAAGGATCCGTCACCCGTGAAAAAGCCCTGAAATCCCTGCTGACAGCTGCTCTGATTACCGGAGGCATCGCCCTTCTCCTTTTCCTTTTTCCCGGATTGGCAGGATCATTCCTCAGGCCTGATGAGATCTCCCTGCCCGACTCCCTGTCGTGGCTGAAAGATGCCATGATCGCCGACAGGAAGATGATGCTGCGCACCGACGCCCTGAGAGCTTCACTGCTGATAGCTGCCGGTGCTGCTCTGCTCTGGTTCTTCCTTAAGGAAAAAATAAAGCTGCAGCTCACCCTCATAGGCCTCTCGGTACTTTTCCTGATTGATCAGGTACCGGTCGATGCAAGATACCTGGGTGCCTCCAACTTTGAGACGAAGAGATCCGCCGCCAATACCTTTGAGCCCACAGTGGCAGACAAGGAGATCCTCAGTGATCCGGGTGTTCACCGCGTTCTGAACCTGACTGTCTCCGTCTTCAATGATGCCTCTACCTCATACCATCATATGTCTATAGGAGGATACAGCGGGGTAAAGATGAAGAGATACCAGGAGCTGATAGAGGCAATCCTCATGGATGAGATAAACTCACTTGTCACCAGCCTCAGAACAGCCTCATCATTGGAGGATGCAGAGGGGGTAATGCAAAACCTAAACGCATTGAATATGCTGAATACCAAATATATAATACTTGATCCGGGTTCCCCTCCGCTGAAAAACAGATATGCCCTGGGTAATGCATGGCTGGTTGACAGGGTTACAATTGTTGAAAATGCCGACGCTGAGCTCAGCGCCGTCAAGACTCTCAACCCGGGATCAGAGGCCGTAGTCGACAGAAGGTTTGCCGATATGATACCGCTGCCGGTCGGTCCCGGCTCACCTTCTGACACTATTTATCTTGAATCATACCTGCCAAACCATCTCACCTACAGAGCCGAGCTCTCTACGGACAGGCTTGCTGTTTTCTCGGAGATCTACTATAAACAGGGATGGCAGGCATATATCGACGATGTCCCTGCAGATCATTTCCGTGCAGACTATGTTCTCAGGGGAATGTATCTGCCCGCAGGAAGTCATACGGTAATATTCCGGTTCGCACCCCGGTCGTACAGAATAGGCAACATGGTGTCACTGGCAGGCTCAGTGGTGCTGTTGGCCCTGATATTGTTTGCCGGTGTTTCACGTTTCAATCAAAGCCGCAGGAATGGCTGAGGTGAGAACATGCCCCGTATGCGGAGGCTCTGATTTTTCAGATCTCTTCACTGCACCTGATCACCTGGTCACCGGCGAGAGCTTCCGCATAGCAAAATGCTGTGGTTGCGGACTTGTCGTCACTGCTGATCCACCGGAGGAGAATGATATAGGCAGGTATTATGTCTCAGATGATTATATATCTCACTCTGACAAAAAGCAGAACCTGACCGAACTGTTCTACCATCTGGCCAGGAAGTTCATGCTCGGCAGAAAATTCAGGCTGGCGAGGAGGGCGACAGGAAAAAGTATAGGGACAATTGTCGATATCGGCAGCGGTACCGGCTATTTCGCCTCCTTCATGCAGCAGAAGGGCTGGAATGTCACCGGTGTCGAAATAAATGACCGGGCCCGTGAGTTTTCGGCAGCAAAATTTGGCATCAGGACTCTCAATCCTTCCGCGGTCAATGATTTGGGTGATGCTTCCGCTGACTGCGTTACATTATGGCATGTTCTGGAGCATCTCTACGAACCGGAGAAATGGATGGGAGAGATTCGCCGAATACTTGCCGATGATGGCCGTTGCATCATCGCCCTGCCAAATATAGAATCTTCGGATGCACAGTGGTTCGGGGAGAACTGGGCTGCACTGGATGTGCCAAGACACCTCTGGCATTTCTCGCCCGACACGCTACTGCATCTGGCAGAAGAGCACGGATTTGCATGCGAGGCAATCCGTCCGCTGCCTCTGGACCTCTTTTATATCGCTGCTCTTAGCTACAGGAACCGGGGTCGCCAACTGGCTCTTCTGAGGGGCATAGTTACGGGATTGTTTCTTGCTGTGGTAAACCTCTTCCGAAGTAACAAGGCAAGCTCCCTTATCTATGTGATATCAAAGCAGAAAACCTGATACCTGTCAGGCAGGTGACAGCCCCCTGATTCCGTAATGTCAGAATAATTTCCCTAGTATCTGTCAAGCCATCGGTACTTCCTGGGTGTGTCCCCGAAACGGACTGCCATAATAAACTCATGCGAGCCGTATGTCGACATCTGTATCGACTGCAGCGTGAAGTCGAACGAATAACCGAAAAACAGCCTGTCCCTTCTGACACCGACATTGGCGATGATCGCACTGCCCGTCCTGAAAGTCGCCCCCACCCAGATCTTATTATCATAGGAATATGTCAAACCAATATCGGCTTGGGGGCGAAGTTGTTCTGACATCTTGACCAGCAGCGAAGGCTGGATAAGAGTCTTGTTGTCAGGTTCAAAGTCGTAGTTGCCAAAGATGTAATATGTCCTCTGTATCTTCAGGTCCCTGTAGGCCTGGCTCCCTGCCTTGATGAATCCCTCCATCATGTCCTGAACGGAGAAACCGACAGCAAACTTTCTGTTAAGGAGGTATGTTCCGAAATTGAAGTCAGGCACAAAGATGCCTTTCCTGAAGTCAGTATTCATCCAGGGTTCATCGGGATCCTCGAACTGTATCTGTCGCTGGTCGATCTTGTAGTGATAACCTGTGAATGCCAGCCCGAAAGAAAGCTGGGTTCCGCCGTGAAGCCATATGTGATAGGCGTATGATGTGGAGAATCCTGTTCGCCGCACCAGACCGTTGATATCGCTGAATACTGTAGCTCCGATTCCCACCTTACCTTCTGTGTGAGGTTTGAATATCTTCTTGTCGAATATGTTGTCCCTGATAATGTATTTCTGCTTGAGAATACGTCCCTGCGCACTTAGGGAATAGGTCTGAGGTGCCCCCTGGTATCCTGCCCACTGCTGCCTGGTGGTCAGGTTGATGCTTGTGTAGCCGTCGCTCCCTGCCACGGCCGGATTTATGAGATACTTGTTGAAGAGATACTGGCTGTAGACAGGCAGCTGCTGGGCTTCAAGCCCTGCCGCCATCATCACCGTTGCCAGTAACAACAACCATCTGCTCATCTTACACGCTGCTCTTCTTTCAGTCATAGCTTACCTTATTATGGTCACGTGTCCGACAATAGGCCTCTCACCATTGTGAAGGTCAATGGCATAATGATACGAATCCATCGGCAATGCTCTGCCGTTGGAAGCACGACCATCCCATGGATCTGGATATCCCTTCTCGGATTTCCATACCATTTCGCCCCACCTGTTGAGAATGACCACCTCCGCCTCCGGATAGAGGGATATCATGCTGATGACCCAGTATTCGTTTATTCCGTCTCCGTCTGGTGAGAATGCATTTGGAATTCCCACGCACATCCCGTTCAGCGGAGCGAGGGTCAATGAATCTGAGGCAGAGCATCCGTTATAATCGCTGACATCAACAATATAGAGTCCTGCGGTAAGTCCTGTTATCTCCTGCGTTGTCTGCCCGCTGTTCCACATAAAGCTGTAGGCACCCTCGCCTCCCGTCACCCCGGCAAAGATAGTTCCGTCAGTGCTCTCCGGACAGAAGGGTGAAACCATACTGAATGATATGCTTAATGGGTCAGGCTGGGTGAGTGTGAGAGTTGTGTCGGCCAAACAGCCGTTGCCATCAGTAACAATAATCTCATATTCGGAAGCCCTGAGATCATTACGGCTTGAGCCTGCAACACCATCAGACCACAGATATGACGCTGTGCCTGCCGCGTTGATTGCAGTCAGGTCAACACGACCCGTGGCTTCACCGTGGCAGTTGATGTTGTAGTTGCCTCCCCCGGAGGTCTGTTTGTTGATCGACAGGCTCAACTGACCGGGCGAGACAAGCGTCGTCTCCTTGACGGTGTTGCACAGATTATTGTCTGTCACGGTAACGCTATAGGTACCCTCCCTGAGAGCGTAGATAGAATCGGTGTCAATGGCGGTAAAGCCGTCAGGACCGCTCCATGAGTACTGAAAAGGTGCAGTGCCGGTCACCGGGACAGCCTTCATCCAGCCGTCAGTTCTCCCCATACAGCTGACATTAAACCCGTTATAATCTGACAAAATCCTCTCAACGGTCAGCGGCTCAGGCATTGAAAGCTGTGCATTTGCATCTATGATACAGCCGTAGTCATCGGTGACCATCACATTGTAGTCGCCTTGGGTAAGCCCGGAAATATCCTGTTCACCGGATGTGTAACCTGACGGGCCTGTCCACAGGTAACTGTACGGGGCCTTGCCTCCTTCAATTGTAAGGTCAATAGCTCCGTCATTGTAAACCGGCGCTGTCAGACAGGTGATATCCGAGATGGCAACCGAGGCATCCAGTGGCAAGGGCTGGGTGAGTTCTACTCCCCTGTCCGTTGTGCAACCGTTGGCGTCGGTGACATACACCCTGTATGAACCTGCCTTGACACTCAGGTCTTCAAGATTGCTTGACCATTCGGGATTGCTGTCGTTTTTCCAGTCATAAGCATAGGTGCCCGGGCCGCTACCTCCGGTGACTGTAATGTCAATCTGGCCATCTTCACCGTTGCAGCTTATGTTATACAAGCCATCACCGGTAAGAGATTTTATAACAGATATTCCTACTGAATCGGGTTGGTCAAGTACATACTGGTAGAACCTCTGACATCCGTTCGCATCAGTGACAGTGAGGTCATAGGTACCCTGGTACAGGCCGGCAATTGATTCCGTGGTGGCTGTGAACGCTTCAGGACCCGTCCAGGAATAGGTGTAGACCCCTGTCCCGCCGTCGAACTGAAGGTCGATATATCCGTCATTGCTGCCATAACATGATATCTGATAGTTGCCGTCAGGACTCAATGAGATATCTTCTGCCAGCAGGTCGATGCCGTCGGGTTCGGTCAGCACCTCTGTAAACTGGAATGTACAACCCTTACTGGTAGTAACTGTCAGGTGATATGTCCCTGCCGGCACGCCTACGAGATTATTCTCAGTTGAACTGCCTGTTATGACACCTCCGTCTGAAGCGGTCCACTGATAAGTGTAAGGAGCCACGTTAGTGACAAATACCGTGTCCGCACCGTCCATGTAATAGCTTCGTATGCTGCTCACCCAGATGGATCCGTCATTATACCCTTCACAGGAGATATTGTAACCCGAGTAATCAGATTTTCCAAATTTTACTTCAGTGACAGGAGCGTCAAAGAGTGTCCTGATCTCCGGCAATTTGCAGCCGTTGGCATCTTCGACAATCAGGAGATATTCTCCGGGAGCAACGTCTGATATATGCACGGGGTCCGGGGGAAAGTTTACAGGAGGCAGGGGGCCCTGGTAGAGCGTGTCGATCAGATCGCGCATTATATAGTATTGATAGGGTGGATCTTCCCCGTCTGTCAATGCCAGGGTTATTTGTGCATCATTGGCTCCGGGACAGGATATAAACTGGTTAAAGTAGAATGCCACTTCGGTATAGGGTTCGAGAAGATTTAGTGTTCCCACGTTGTAGCAACCGAGGCTGTCGGTTACCGTGGCAGTATAGAGGCCCGGTTGTCTCTCATCAAGGATAAACATGTTGTACCCCTCATCTTCCCAGTAGTCGGGGCCTGTCCATTCCACCCACAGCGGGTCAACACCCTTTGCCGGGATCACTTCAAGAACGCCGTTCTGTCCTCCGTAGCATGTTATCGGTTCTTTAACCTCAAGCGACTGCAGTGGCCGGGCATGCACCTTAACCTCAGACATAACCGGCGGGTTGCCGTAGGGGCATGCCAATCCGGATACTTTCGGGGTAATATGGAAGTAGACCGATTGTATTGTGTCGCTCTCATTGGTATACTGAAACTGTAGGGCCGTACCAGGAGGCTGGCTGTTGGCCGGTGCCCTGTTGCCTGCGACCACGCTGACGGGTGCAGTTGCAGAGATCGTATAGTTGAATTCTATCACTCCTGAAGTCGTGACTGTGGGCGAGGTCAGAATAATTTCTGTTGTTCCCTGGTCGCAGATGCGGGGAGTGTTATTGATAGGAATAACCCGTGGCACTGGATTTACAATTATTGTAGCCTGGAAACTGTCTCCGGTACAGCCGAATGCGCTTATTGGTGTTATTGTAAAAGTAACCTCCAGATAAATGTCAGTGATATTATGTAGTGTGCCGCTGATATCTCCGCTGCCGCTGACGGCAAGACCCGTGACATTGAGCT